>Ga0180433_10008514_pt1 | contig 12744 bp, 10 predicted proteins | sample SS_ome_8_FD_132980 | JGI IMG/M metagenome (GOLD analysis project Ga0180433, IMG submission 132980) | Hypersaline lake sediment archaeal communities from the Salton Sea, California, USA - SS_1_D_1 metaG | ecosystem: Environmental > Aquatic > Non-marine Saline and Alkaline > Hypersaline >... | reverse complement strand
TGGCTTTCTTCTCTTCCTTCTCTACCTTCTTGGGTTCACTCTGGGGCTTTTCCGGCCGCGTCCTCGGTCTGTAGTACTCACTCCCCGAGTCCTCGGTCTTAGGCTTGTCCTTTATCTCACTGCCGCTCGACCCGCCGGGCACTGAAGGGGCCCCATCATCCTTGGACTTGGTACCGCCCGCGGGGGGTGCAAGCTTCGGTACTGTGCCCGGACGTTCTCTCTCGTTCCAGTACTTGGTCGGCCCGCTCGGAAGCCCTTCACCACCGTCATCGTCATCCCACCACCAGTAGTCATGATACCACCACGGCCTGGTGTAGTAAGAGTTCCAGTAACGGCCGCCTCCCCAACGACCATAGTAGTAGGGGTAATGGTAGTAATAGTAGTCGGCGCTGGAATGGCAATCGTTACAGTGTTTCCGGGGATGATAGTATGTGCCGGTGTCGTCCGTGACGGGAGGGTGCACAAGTTTCGTGTAGCATCCCGCAAAAACTATGGCAAAGAGCGCCCCGATCAGGATCCATTTCATGGCCTTCATGCTATCACATCCCTCAGCGTTTGCAGCCTGCCTCCACTAATAATCTATCGTCAGGGGAGAGCGGGTGTCAAACGATTTCAATGAGGGATCATTGAAAGCAGCACGCCCGCAGCAACAGCTGAGCCTATTACTCCGGTCACGTTCGGTCCCATCGCGTGCATGAGGAGCGAGCTCTCCGGATTGGCTCTCTGGCCCTCTTTCTGCACCACCCGTGCCGCCATGGGGACCGCCGAAACGCCGGCAGCACCTATCAGGGGATTTATCCTTCCACCCGAGAGCCTACACATGAGCTTGCCCAGCAGCACACCTGACGCTGTCCCTATGGCAAAGGCCACTATTCCCAGGACCAGAATGCCTATGGTCTTTCCCGTAAGGAACTGCGGGCCCTGAAGGGTGGCCCCCACGGAAAGCCCCAGAAAGATGGTAACAATGTTTATGAGCTCGTTCTGGGCTGTCTTGGAGAGCCGCTCCACCACACCGGCCTCGCGCAGGAGGTTGCCGAACATGAGCATGCCGATCAAGGGCGCAGCCGAGGGTACAAGCAGGGCGGTCAGAATGGTGACAGCGAAGGGAAAGAGTATGCGCTCGCGTTTGCTCACCTGACGAAGCTGCTTCATCTTTATCCGCCGCTCACCGGGTGTTGTGAGGAGCCTCATTATTGGCGGCTGGATTATGGGTACAAGCGCCATATATGAGTAAGCCGCTATGGCCACCGCTCCAAGTAGGTTAGGGGCCATCCTGGAAGCGGTGTAAATGGCCGTAGGGCCGTCCGCACCTCCTATGATGGCAATCGAACCGGCTTCAGGGAGCGAGAATGACAGCCCGAGCCCCGGGATCTTCCCCAGGGCCAGCGCACCTATCAGGGTGCCGAAGATACCGAATTGGGCCGCCGCACCCAGGAAGGTGGTCTTGGGATCCGCGATGAGCGGGCCGAAATCCGTGAGCGCCCCTATCCCCAGGAATATAAGCAGGGGAAAAAGCCCCGTCTTGATCCCGCTGTCATAGATCACCCTCAGTATTCCTCCCTGGTCCATCATGCCGATAACGGGCACGTTGGTGAGGATCGCGCCGAAGCCTATGGGGATCAGGAGGAGCGGTTCATAGCGCTTCTTAATACCAAGGTATATGAGAAAACAGCCGATGGCCATCACTATGACATTCTGGTAGCCGAAGTTCACGATGCCCATCGACTCGGTGAATCTGTTTAAGAGATCTCCTATGCCGTATGCCGACTCCATCTTGTCTCCTTTGTCGGATTGCTACCGTCTCCGAGGACCGGTGAGCTACTGAATCTCGACCAGAGGATCGCCGTTGTTGACCTTATCGCCGGGTTTGACGAGATATCGAGCGATCTTGCCGTCATGAGGCGAGACCACCTTGGTCTCCATCTTCATGGCTTCGAGGATGATTATCTCCTGTCCGTTCTTGACTGTATCGCCTTCACTGAGGAGGAGTTTCAATACATCCCCGGTCAAAGGAGCATTGACGACCTTGCCGTTGCCCGAGGGCAGCGGTTTGGCCTGAGGCTCGGCCGCGGGCGCGACGGAGGTGACCTGCATTCCACCACCAGAGAGGTCCTCCACAGCGACATCATAGGCGGTTCCGTTCACCGTGACCTTGTAGGAGCTGGTACCGGGCGCCTGTGCCGTAACGGGGGCCGCAGTCGCGGTTTGGGCAGGTTGCTTGGCCTCGGCCTTGGGCGCGGGCGGCGCTTCCTTCTTATAGCCGTCTCTTATGTCCAGGAACTCTAGCCCTACCTCAGGGAAGAGGGCGTAGGTCACAACGTCCTCGTCCGATTTGGGTTGCCGGCCGAGCTTCTCTATGAGTTCCTTCTTGTCCTTCTCGAACTCGGGTTCGATATCATCTGCGGGCCTGTGCGTGATGGGCTGCTTGCCGGTCTCCTTTATCACCCTTTCCACGAGATCCTGCCTCACCTCGCCAGGGGCCTTTCCGTACTTGCCAAGGAGATAGTTCTTGGTGTGCTCGGTGAGCACCTTGTAACGCTCGCTCTGGAGCACGTTGATAACGGCCTGGGTGCCCACGACCTGGCTGCTCGGGGTCACGAGCGGAGGATACCCCATGTCCTTTCTAACCTCCACCACCTCATTCAAGACCTCGTCATAACGGTCCGAGGCGTTCTGTTTTCTAAGCTGGCTTGCCAGGTTGGAAAGCATGCCGCCGGGTATCTGGGCCTTCAGGATCCTCGTATCGACACCGGGAAGCCCGCTTTCGTGTTCGGCAAGATCCTTCCTCACACCCTTGAAGTGATCGGCTATCTCTATGAGTTTATCCAGATCAAGCCCGGTATCGTAAGGTGTTCCCTTCAGCGCCGCCACAAGACTCTCGGTGGCGGGCTGCGACGTACCCAGCGAAAGGGGCGAGAGGGCGGTGTCTATAATGGAAGCGCCTGCCTCGATCCCTTTAAGATAGACCATCTCGCTCTGGCCCGTGGTGGCATGGGCATGTATATGGATGGGGATCTTGATGGCTTTCTTAAGCGCCGAGACCAGCTCGAAACAGGAGTAGGGGGTCAGGAGACCTGCCATGTCCTTAATACAAAGCGTGTCCGCACCCATCTGCTCGAGCTGCTTGGACATGGTGACATAGGAGTCAAGGGTGTGCACGGGGCTCGTCGTATAGGAGATACAACCCTCGGCGTGTTTGCCCACGTCCTTCGTGGCCTTCATCGCGGTTTCCATGTTACGGATATCGTTCAGGGCGTCGAAAATACGAAATACATCTATACCGGCCTTGGCTGCGAGCTGGACGAATTTTGTTACGAGATCGTCGGCATAATGCCTGTAGCCGACGATGTTCTGGGCCCGGAGCAGCATCTGGAACTTTGTGCCCCGGGGCATCGCCTTTCGGAGCGTCCGGACACGGTCCCAGGGGTCTTCCCTCAGGAACCTTATACAGGAATCGAATGTGGCCCCGCCCCACATCTCAAGGGAGAAGTAGCCTATCTCGTCAAGCTCCTTAGCGACTGGAAGCATATGACTGGTAGGCATTCTGGTGGCCAGCAATGACTGATGTGCATCTCTTAGGATGGTGTCGGTGATCTGGACTTTGTGATTGCTGTTGCTCAAAACTAGCCTCTCCTTTCCGTCCGCCGAGCAAACGACCTGTGAGCGTGGAGTGCAGCACCAATCACTGCAACCAGCTCCCCGGACCTGTCCACGGCCGGCGACGCCACCTCTACGGGTTGCGCAATTTCGCCCTTGAATCTAGAGAGTAAATGGATAGCAAGGGCAAGAAGCGCAATGAAGCAGAAGACAATCGCCATGCCGAGAAGAGTTATGGCATATCCCGCGTTCATACTTGCTTCCATGGTCATCTCCTTTGAATCGGGTAAAAATGTTAGCGTGTTTTGGCACACTATGTCAACCTATTTGGTTACCCGAGTGAGCCGCCTGGTTGCGGGGCTGGAGGTTCAAGCGGTTGACATCGAGGTTAGCTGTATGTATGCTCAGAATTAAGGTCAATTGTAGTGCTGCGGCCGATTTCGACGCGACTAAGGCGTGTACGCTTTCCCTAACATGGAGGGTCGTGTCTATGAAGCAGGTCCTTCTTATCTTGGCGCTTGCCCTGGGTGTTCTTGTAGCATGCGGTGAAAAATGCCCCATAGAGCCCTATAGAGATACCTGTGGAGACCTCTACGGCACGCTGTATCCGCCGGAGGGGGCAAGGCTTCCCTTGACGGAATTCACTATAAGGGGCATTACCGGCTCTTGTCGTCTGCATTGCGATCTTTCTTTTTGCCTTCCCGGGCTCCCCGGCGATGGATCGGGAGCTATCGTGGCGGCGCTCAACGATACCCTACCCGTCATGGTGGGGTATTTTCTTCCGCCCCGGGAGTACGACCTTGATGTCGATGTTGAACCTCTTCCACCGGACCGGGAGCTCAGAAACATCGTGACCGACCCGGGAGGGGGGATAAGGATATCCGGCTCTTCCACGGCCCTCGCGCTCGTGATGATGAGTCCTTTCCTGGGAGGCGCGCCACCAGAAGAGAGATACCGTTTCGCATTATATGTTACCAGGCATGAAGAGTTCGATGAGCTTACGGCCGGTGTTTGTGCAGCGTTGGTGGAGTCGCCGGAGGATGTTTTCGACCAGGAGGCCAACCCGCAGGTTTTTGAGCAGGCGACGCGTATCCTTTCCGATGTGATCTACCTGGAGAAGGCGAGGCTTGGTGTTCAGGGCGGAAGGGCGCCGTATGTGGTGGACGGTAGCCGTGACTTCATCGACATTATAAACCCAACCACGCTCAACTACGGAGTCAGAGTGGCCGGCGAGGGAGCTACGTCACCCGACAGCGTGTTCGTCGTTCCAGGATGCATGATCGATGCTCTGGTCGCGAGATGGCCCGTCACGGTGAGTCCGTATCCGCTGGGGTCGGGCCGCTTCGACATCGAGTTCTACAAGGGTTTCGGCGGGTTCAGCCAGGTCCATCTCCTCGACCCGGGGCATGCTGGAGGCTTGGCCACGCGGGCTAATGCGGAGGGGACCCTCTGGCATGCCCTGACTGCTGCCGTTGAGTGGCCCCGTCCCCCGGACCCCGGAAGGAGGGGGATCGCGGATTCGGCATGGGTTGTGAGGCTGGCGGAGGCAATAGAGATGGCCGATATCGGCAAGGTACTGGACCTTGCCATGGACTACCTGTGTCTTAACCCCGGTGTCACCGGTCACTGGCTTGGGGCGCCTATAGTCGAACCCCTTGAGACCCAGCGCTATCTATCGGCGGTGAGAGGCATATTGGCCGCCAATATGGCCCAACTTGAGAGCGCCGGTTTGGCCGGGCAGATGCCCTATTATATGGATTTGCTGACTGCCGCGTATCATGAGAGCCTGCTGGTGTGTCAGCGCGACGGCTCTATCGTCCCGTGCGAGAACGCCCCCTGGCTTACCGGAGGAATGGTCTCACCTATCTTCGGATATCCCGATACGGTATTTACTTATACGGTTGATTACTATGACCCCGAGGGGCAGTCGCCTGCCTCCATGATCGTCGTGATCGATGGGGAAGCCCACGATATGACACTCTGTGAGGGAACCGAAGCAGGGGGCACCTACTGCTATAGCACGACGCTGGCGATCGGTCTCCACACATATTACTTCGAGGGGGTGGATACGCAGGGTTACGCCGGCAGGTTACCCGCCGAGGGAGTGCTGAAGGGACCCGAGGTGGGAGGTTACCCCCATCTCACGAACGGAGGAGTCCTTCCGGTCGACGGGTTTACAAGGGACGTCTTCTTCTACTCGGTATCCTACTATGACCTGGATGGTGACACGCCGTACTTCCTGCGGGTGGTGATCGACGGTGAAGCGCATGAGATGGGACTTTGGTCGGGCGAGGCGCATGATGGAGTGTATGCCTACCAAACCCAACTCTCCGCAGGTTGCCACGACTACTATTTCGAGGGCGCGGATACGACGGGTGCTCCGGTTAGACTGCCTATTACGGGTAGGTTCGAGGGACCCTGTGTGGTATACGCGCCGGAGCTTAAGAACGGCCGCGTCGCGCCCGTTGTAGGAACGACCGTTACGGACTTCACGTTTGAGGTCGATTATCTCGATCTTGACGGAAATCCCCCTCTGATAGTGGAAGTGCGCATTGATGACATAGGTTACACAATGAGTCATGAGTCCGGGACACCGAGTGACGGCACCTACGCCAGGAAAATCCGGCTGGGTCTGGGGTCCCACGCCTACCGTTTCTCTTCCATGAGCCAGACAGGCGTAGTGAGCGTGCTGCCCGATAGCGGCACTTTCTCGGGTCCCATGGTTTATTCGCCAACGGGGAAGAATCCCGATGCCAAGATTGCCGTTCATGCAAGAGCTCATAGTGCCAAGGCCGGATGTGACTACGGCACTATCGAGGGCTGTAGCGACATCGTTACGAGCGTACCCAACCTCAGTGTGGATGCCTTTCCGGTTTTCTTCGATCTGGTTGAGTACCAGGCGGTCGAGTATGGGCTCACCTGGCCTGACTGGACCTATAGCGCGGCCTGGTTCAGTTGCACCGATCAGGCGATTGGCGAGATCCGCCGGCCTGATGATGGGGTGACCCAGATATGGAACGAGTGCCAGTCCAAGGCCGTGGCGGTACCGGGCTATATCTGGCTCTATGCGGACGGTCCCGGGCAGGTATGTCCTAATGCTCATCCATCGTCAGGCGGAGTCCGGGTCTTCGATTGCTCGGGAGGTGCGGATTGGGCCATATGGCCTTTCTGCGCCGGGGTTTATGGCGCCACCGGAGTTGATCCCTGCGGGCCCTACCCGGATCCAGGGGGCTAACCATGGGGGAACTCTGACCAACGGTGATCGTCAAAGGCGCCTCAATTCGTTCGAGAAGGGCTGACAGACTCATCACGGCGTCCGAAGCCTTCTGCATGAATCCTCCCAGCCGAACCCGGGGGGTGAATGAGGTCCTCCGACAGGCAGTCTCTCACACACATTCAGTTTTTGGTTGAACGCATGAGCATGGCGGCATATGCTCGGCGAAATATGGGGAGGTGCATTTTGTCGCGAGGCGCAGGGCGGGACCCGTTGCTGGGTAGGATGCGGTGGTTTCTATTTAGCGCGGTGGTGGTTATTGTTCTTGCTCCCGCATGTAGTAGGAGGCCATCCCCTGCAGCCGAGCCACCCGCTGCTTTCGATGAGGTGCTCGCACGGGGGAAGGTTTTCAGGGGTTTCCATGGCAAAGGTAGCATAGCGCTCGAACACAAAGCCGATAGGATGACGATCCCCGTTGAAGTGAGACTGTCTGAGGATCTTGTGCTTGAAGCTCATAGTGAAGTATCCCACTTCCTGCTTCCTTTCGAGGGAGAGGTGAGGCTGGTAAGTACGGATTCCACCACCTTCCTATATACCAATATCGGAGCGTACGACCTTGCCATGACGGCTCTGGATCAATCAGCGATCAGGGCTTTCCTGCTCTCGCTGGGAGGGGGTGGAGACTGGCTTCTGTGGTGGCTTGCTCGGGAAGACTGCGGCCGGGCTCGCAAGACCCGGTGCCGGGGGCTGGAGATAGAACTTGAACCCCACAGCCGGTTACCGTCGATAAGCCGGTGGGAGATGAGAGAAGCATCGGGGGGAGCCTCGTTCAAAGGGCAGGTGGATGAATATGAGCCGGGCGGCCTGGTGCCCCGTGTTATAAGGGGTGTCATACAACCGCAGGAAATTTCAGTTTATCTGAACTATGTGGATATCTTCGTAGGCCCCATGCGGCCCCAATAAGCGCCTGACAGAGGCACGGAGTTTCTTTAGAATATTGTTGTAGTCCGGGAACTTAGTGGAAATCCGGTGGTAGAACTAATTGGCGGGGGTGAGAATGACCCGACACGGGGACGAGCTCCCACCCAGGGGTGGAGACAGGGGCTATAATGAATCCGATGAAAAGCTCATGTTGCGGGTGGGGAAGGGTGACAAGGGGGCCTTTGATGAGATTGTGAGGCGGTACGCTTCGAAGATGGTGAATCTGGCTTACAGGATAACGGGAGACAGGGAGTTGGCGGAAGATATAGGCCAGGAGACTTTCTTCAGGGCATATCGCAGTGCTGCCAGGTATCGAGAGATATCCAAGTTCTCGACCTGGCTTCACACTATAGCTATCAACCTTTGTCGGAACGAGCTCAGGCGGAGGAAATTCAGGATGTTCTCGCTTGAGGGGATGGCGGAACGTGACGAGGACAGTAAGGTCCGCATAGATGTTGCCGATGAGAAGACCAAACCCGACCGCGAGGTGGAGCGGCAGGAACTGGGTCGCATGATAAAGGAAGCGATAGCAACCCTGCCTGAGAAATTCAAGACTCCTCTTGTTCTCAGAGATATGCAGGGCTTAACGTATGAGGAGATAGGGAACATACTCGATCTCCCCGAGGGAACGGTGAAATCGAGGATAAACAGGGCGAGGCTCCGGGTCAAGGAGCTGCTCGAACCCATGTTGAGAGATGAAGATTCAGGAGGCAGCCGGGTATGAAGTGTGAGCAGGTACACGAGGTTCTCGGTGAATATTGCGCAGGAGAGCTCGACGACGACCGGATGATGGAGATCAGACAGCACCTTGCTTCATGTAAGACCTGTGAGAGGGAACATCGTGAGATGGCAATTATTATGAAAGCCCTCGGGGATTATGAAGCGATAGAACCAAGAGCCGATTTTGGGGCTCGACTTTGGCATAGAATCGAGGAGTTCGAGACCCGCAAACGCGCTTTCTGGCTGGCGGCATTCGCCGGCTTCCTGGCGCGAAACCGGCGACTGGTTGTAACGGGTTGTGTGGTGTTCGTCGTATCACTGTTTGCGGGGGCCTACTTCCTCGAGAACATGGGAGGTGGCCCGGGGATGGACTTGGCCGATCAGAGCGGCGTCGTTGCCGAGGGTTTCGTAATGAGGGAGATACCCCAGGAGGCGGCACTGGATACGATGTTCACCCACTTCGTCACGGGTGACATACCGGTTCATCTCACGTCACAGCCGAGGAACTTCGTATATAAACCGGTGGGACAGACAGGCTCGGCTCCCAAATTGACTTTTTAAGCGGGGTGTGAAATGAGAAGTCTCCTGCTTGTTTGCTTGATAGCGGTGGTTACGCTCGTGACGGCTAGTTGCTCGCTAGCGCAGGATATGCTTGCCATTGAGCGGGAGATGACCAGGGTGGTGGAGGATGTCGGCCAGTCCATAGTGTCGGTTTCAGCGGTTTCGGCTGCGGCCAGGGGATCTTCAGGGCAGGATATAAGCCGGGTCCGCGCGGTTGCCAGGAGTGTGGGGTGTGGGGTGGTCTTCGATGAGAGCGGCCTCATAGTAACGACAGCGAGCGTAGTAGGGTACGCCAGGTATGTCGATGTAATAACTACAGCTGGTGCGAAGTACAAGGGCACTGTGCTGGGGATTGATCCCACCTCGGACGTCGCCGTGGTAAAGGTGGAAAACGCCGACCTCAAACCTGCCCGTTTCGCAGACCGGATATCTTTGCGCCCCGGCTCGATTATCCTCGTCCTGGGTAACGCCTTTGGAGCGCTCCCGTCGGTCTCGATGGGCGTCCTGAGCAATGTAACCGGCTCCATGGCCCGCGAAGACGACTTTTCCATGCTCAGGATATCTGTCCCCATAAATCCCGGCGATATAGGCGGGCCGGTTGTAAGCACAACCGGCGAGGTAATCGGCCTTGTCATAGGCAGGCTCACATTTCAATCGCAGATGCACTCGATGCATGTCGGAGATAAAGGCGTGTTCGGATTCTCGGGCGGCATGCAGCCATCCAATATGAGTATCGCCATCCCCTCAGCCCGTCTCATGACTGTCGCCGGTGATATACTCGACAGGGGGAGTACCCGGAGGGGCTTCCTCGGCATTCAAGTGATGAACCTCTCGGATGAACTGAGGCAGGAGCTCGGCGACGATGACTTAAGGGGCGTAATGGTAACAAGTGTTGTCCCCGGAAGCCCCGCCGAGTCGATCGGCATAGTCCCCGGCGACGTGATTACCTCTTTCGGATCCGATCCGGTAGAATCGATTTCCGGTCTGGGGGATGCCGTTGGGACGACAGCGCCCGGCGACGTTGTAGACATCAAGTACGTGCGTGACGGCAGGGACCTCACGGCCGGGGTGCGCATCGGCTGGTTCGTTCCCGAGTTCGTAAGACAGGCCACCTTCATGGAGTACATGCTCCGGCCCGAGCAGGTCAGGTCCCGGATTGAGGATCTTAAGACCGAGATGGAGCGGTTGGAGGAGCAGTTGGAGGCGCTGGAGAAGGACAACTAGCCTGTCCATCCCCGACGTTGATCGGAATTGCCCCGACGTTTCCCCTTGACATCCGGCCTCTGCGGGCCTAAGAAAGATGTGCAACCATTCATTCAAGGGTACTCAACCAAGGTGGCGTCATGAGACTGTTATTGGCACTGGGACTTGCAATTGCTCTATTGGCAGCGTGTTCCGGACCTCAGATAGCGGCATTCGGATCCAACAGCGAGATCGTAATCATCACAAGCCCGCGGGCGGCTGAAGAGGGCGAAATCCTGAGATCCATCCTGGAGCGCGAAATCGTTACCATCCAATACGAAAAAGCTTTCGAGATTAGACTGGTGACCACAGGGGATGTAGAGAGTGACCAGAACAGGAAGAACATCATCCTCCTGGACTTTCTGGAACCCAAGGGGGATCTTGCCGGAAAGATTCTTGATCTGGCCAAGGGCGACAGGTCCGCCTTCAGCTCTGGGGAGAGAAACCTGAAGACTGTTGATGACAGGTGGGCCAGGGGGCAGGCGGTGATGTTGATTGCCGCCCCCACAAAGACCGCGCTGAACGAGTTGCTCACCCAAGATGCCGACCGCGTTTATGACTATGTCTCAGACCAGGTCCAGCGGAGGCTGAACCGGGCCATCTTCTATGCCGGCGAGCAGGAGGCCGCCACCCAGCGACTGGCGGATACCTATGGCTGGAGCCTGCGCCTCCCGACCAACTATGATATAGATGAGACCTATGCGGCCCAGCGCGTTATCAAGATTCTCAGGGACAAGCCGGCCCGCATGATCACAGTTTACTGGGAGGGAGGGGACTGGGAAGACCGGGCAGCATCCTGTCTGGAAAGAAAGAAGATGCTTGCCTACGAATTCTGGGACCAGGATGAAGTGGTGGAGGAGGCTCTCCAGGTAAGGGAGGGCAAGTTCCTGGGACACGATTGCACGGTTCTGAGCGGGACCTGGGAGAACAAGAAGTATACGATCGGTGGAGCGTTTGTCACCTATTGCTTCCGCTGTGACAAGTGCGGCCAGAAATACGTTGTTGACGCTTCGGTCTTCGCTCCGGGGTTAGAGAAACTGCCGCTAATACGTGAGCTTAAGGCCGTCCTATCGTCCTTCAGGTGCTGTGAGGAATAGGGGTCAAGTCGACGCATGCCCCCTTGCGCGCAGAGACCCTTTCGGCTTGACACCTCTGGGGGGCTCTGTTAGCTTCACCCGTCGCAAGCAGATTGACTCTCAGGAGGTTCTATGGTGAAACGCCTGGATGCGGTTGCCGGGGAGCTCTCCAAGCGTGGCTTGGCTTACCTGGTCGTTTCCAATATCTCAAATGTACGCTACCTTTCAGGTTTCTCGGGTTCCACAGCCTGGTTATTGGCCGGCAGGGACGGGGCGACGCTGGTGACCGACTTCAGATACAAGGAGCAGGCGGAGGGGGAGGTCTTCAAGGGTGTGGAAATCAAGATCGACACCAAAGACGCTCTTACCGTCATGTGCAATATGGCGCCGGAACTCAAGGGAAAGGTCGGGTTCGAGGCGGGTTCGCTCACCTACGCGGCATATGAGAAGTTGCGAAGGGCCGCAGGAGGCCTGACACCTGTCGAAGGTCTGGTGGAGGAACTTAGAAAGACCAAGGATGACAACGAGATAGTGAGCATATCAAAGGCGGCCGCCATAGCCGACTCGGTTTTCGGGGAGATTGTAGGGGAGCTTAAGGTTGGGCTCTCTGAGGTGGATGTGGCCGCCAGGATAGACTTCATGCTCAGAAAGAAGTCGTCGGAGGTGCCGGCTTTCAGAACCATAGTGGCGTCGGGCCCCCATGCCTCGCTGCCCCACGCCACACCGACTGCCCGTATCATCAGGGGGGGAGACCTGGTCAAGATGGACTATGGGGCCATCTGGGACGGCTATTGCTCTGATATCACCCGGACGGTGGTGATGGGTAAGGCCACCGACAAGGTGAAAGAGGTCTATGATATCGTTAAGGAAGCCCAAACGCGGTCGATTGAAGGCATCCATCCGGGCGCTCTATGCCTGGAGATCGACAGGATCGCAAGGGACCACATAGAGAGCAAGGGCTACGGTGAGAACTTCGGACACGGCCTGGGGCATGGAGTGGGCCTGGAGGTGCATGAGGGTCCGAGGCTTTCCAAGACGGCGTCGAAACCTGATGAGACGCTCCAGGTAGGCAACGTGGTCACCGTGGAGCCGGGGATTTATATCCCGGGGTGGGGCGGCATCAGGATCGAGGACATGGTTGTGGTCAGGCAAGACGGGTGTGAAGTTTTGACTTCGGCCGACAGAGACCTTATTGAAGTGGGGAGTTAGTATGGCGACTACCAATGATCTTAAGACCGGGATGGTGCTGGAGATAGACGGCAATCTCTTCTCGGTTGTTGACTTTCAGCATGTCAAGCCCGGGAAGGGCGGCGCATTTGTGAGGACCAAGCTTAAGAACCTGGACACGGGCCG
>Ga0180433_10008512_pt1 | contig 12747 bp, 23 predicted proteins | sample SS_ome_8_FD_132980 | JGI IMG/M metagenome (GOLD analysis project Ga0180433, IMG submission 132980) | Hypersaline lake sediment archaeal communities from the Salton Sea, California, USA - SS_1_D_1 metaG | ecosystem: Environmental > Aquatic > Non-marine Saline and Alkaline > Hypersaline >... | reverse complement strand
TGTTCAAAAACTATGGAAGAAATTAGAGAACTAATCAATAAGGATGTTGAATACACCAAGTTTGCTGAACAAAACGGTTGTGAGAATGCTTATCACGATGTTGTTCAGAAGAATCTCAAGAAGTATTCATTGCCAACTATTGAAAAACTGGTTACGGTTCTGAAAACGGAGGTTGACAAGTCACCACTGGTGAAGTATAATGTAGGAGTAGCATGGAGCAATGTTTCGTCAGAGTCCCATGTTGAAGAAGTTGATCCAGTAAAAGTCGGAACTTCTTACTGGAATAAAAATTCCTGGGCACACAACATGAATGCAGCACAGGTTGAGAGTTTGCGAGTATCTTTGGGTAACACTATTCTTTAGGAGATTAAAATGAGCGTTCCTTTTATGTTTGTTGATGGAAACCTGACCGTGATCTTGAACAACAAGGCTCATCAAGTCTTGCAGGATCATGTCAACTATAAGATGATTATGGAGTCCCTTCCAACTGCTACAGAAGAAGAACTTCTTGAATTGGTTGATGTTCAAAAGGCTGTTCAGGTTTATAGTAGTGGCCGAGTCACTGTGGAGAATGATACTGTCAAATGTGATGGTGAAGTTGTTCACGGTACTATTGCCAAGCGAATTCTAGAGTTTATGAGTAATGGTCTTCCGTTTGAGCCTCTGGTAAAGTTTTTGGAAAACATTTCCGAGAATCCCAGTTATCAGAGTCAGGTAGAACTCTATGATTTTCTTGAGCATAAGAATCTGCCTATTACTGATGATGGATGCTTCCTGGCTTATAAGGCAGTCCGAAAGGATTTCAAGGATAAGTTTAAGGGAGAGTTTGATAATAGCGTAGGCAAGGTTTGTGAAATGCCTCGCTCAAAGGTAGACGATAATCGCAACATGGGATGTTCTGCTGGTCTTCATGTTGGAGCACTTGATTATGTTGCTTCTTATGGAAGTCCAGATGCAGAAGACAACATTATTATCGTCAAGGTAAATCCAAGGGATGCTGTAAGTGTTCCAACAGATTGTAGTCACCAGAAGTTGCGTACCTGTCGTTATGAAGTTGTTGGTCTTTATGAGGGCGAACTAAAGCGTCCTATGTATGAGACTACAAATGATATTCATAGTCCATATCTGATGTATACGAATGATTACGATTCAGACTATGATTATGATGACGAAGATTATGACGACGACGATGAAGATTACAACCAGGATTACTGGGATCAGTTCTAAAGAATAGTGTGTGTTGAGCGTACATCGTATAATGGTATTACCTTAGCCTTCCAAGCTAATGATGCGAGTTCGATTCTCGCTGTACGCTTTTATAAGGAGTAGATTATGAACGAAAACCAAAATGAAGATGATGAAGGACAGCACAAGTTTTACTTTAAGTTTGATGTTGATGCTTTTTCAGACCTTTTCAAAGATTATAGTCTGGACGATCTTTTTGAACAGAGTATAAAAAAAATTGAGAGTTATATGTTTCAAGCATACTCAGAACCTACTCCTCTTGTTGATATAAATACTTTTATCCTGTTGGGTAAAAATTCATACAATGAAGAAGTATATAAGAATAAATTCTTTGCTGTAGATGCTCTTCATATAGAATATCTAAATCACCTAAGAAGTCACGCAGCACATTTTTTGCAACAACCCCAATACTATCGTGGAATGTTTGAAATACTAAACTAGGAAAAAATATGTACGAAGAAGAATACGAAAATGAAGATTTGGTATACGCTATGAAAGATCCAACAGAATTTGTCAACCAAATTAGAAAGTTGGTATTTGCTGGGTTCGGCAGCGAAGATTTAAATGACGATGAACTAGAACATCTAGTTCTTGAAATAGATGAAGAAGAAATGGATAACACTATTTCTTTGAACGAATGCAAAATAATCGCTATGGAATATTTGGAGACTAAAAAAATCAGGAGGAAGACTAAATTTTTCCTAACAGAACAAAATTTTAATGCTTTGGTAGAAGCAATCAATAATAGGCTTGTTAGTAATATTCTAACTAAATTAGTTGATGAAGGAAAATTGGAAAGCGCATGGGATAGTGAGGCAAATGATTTTATTTTTTGGGTAAAGGAAGATGAATCACATTAAACCAATAGATGCTGATGTTCGTTTTAAATATATTTGCCCTTCTAATGAATGCAATGCAGAGCATTGGCTTTCTATTAAGGAAGCTAAAGTTGAAAACTTTAAAGTTCTTTGCGATGTTTGTGACACAGTTTTTACTCCTAAAAGAGTGAAAAGTATTACTGTTAATTTTCTTGAAAAAATTAAAGAACCAGAAGTCAGAGAGATGGATTTCACAAGCAAAAATGACGATAGTTTTTTGCAAGAAGCAATTGACGCTCTAATTAGACTTGGTTTTAATAAAACAGAATCAAGAGTTATGATAATGACAGAATGGAAAAGAACAGGAGAAAGAGATCCTGGTAAACTTGTAAAGTTGGCTTTTAATCTACTTGGAGAAAATAATGGGTAATTATGGCAGGCCGGTTTCTTTTGATGATATCGTTGGTCAGGAAGACGTTCTCAAGAGGCTGAAAATCAATTCTAAGGGCTGCAAAATCTCAGGCAGTGTGATGCCTCACGTTTTAATTGACGGCCCTCCTGGGCTTGGTAAGACAACGATAGCAGGTGCTATTGCCAACGAATTAGACACAGACCTTGTGACATGCAACGCAGCAACCCTTAGAAGTGTTAAAAATACTGTTCCTTATTTGATGGGGGTTAATCCAAGGTCTGTTCTTTTTATTGATGAAATTCATCGTCTTCCAAAACTTGTAGAGGAATTTCTTTATCCTGTTATGGAAGATTTTAAGATGAGTATTCCTGTTGGTGAAGAAACAGAGGATATTGATATTCCTCAGTTTACTATGGTTGGTGCTACAACTAGTGGAGGCAGTTTGAGCCAGCCATTCTATGATCGTTTTACAATTAAAGAGCATTTATCATTCTATACTGTAGACGAACTAGCTAAACTAGCAGGGTACGCACTAAAAGACAGGGCACTGGGAATTTCCCAAAATGATTTGTTGGAAATCGCAAAGAGAAGTAAAGGAACTCCACGCATTCTTAAAGCTAGAGTTAAATGGTATGAAAACTATATGCTTAGTATTGGAAAAGATGATGTTGATACCATTTTTGAGACACAGGGTATTGACAAGTATGGCATGGATGTCTATGATAGAAAGTACATTGAGGCACTAGAGAAAAATATCGCAAATCCTTTGGGGCTGAAAAGCATTAGTGCTTTAACAGGGATTGCTATGGAGACGATAGAAAACAGTATTGAACCATATTTAGTTAGAGAAGGATATGTGGTTCGTACACAAAAAGGACGAGTCTTAGGAAAGAAAAGAAGATGATAAATAAGCTCAACGAAGAAAAATGGGACAAAAGATTTCTCGGTATGGCACAGTTTGTTTCTACATGGAGCAAAGACCCGAGCACCAGAGTAGGAGCAGTTATCACTGACGGCAATAAGAAAATAGTATCTTTAGGATATAATGGATTACCTCAATGGGTTGAAGACAATCCAGATATTCTAAACAATAGGGAAGAAAAGTACAAGTATATCATTCATGCAGAAGTAAACGCGATACTACAAGCAAATAGAGATGTTTTTGCTGGAACTATTTATACTTACCCTTTTTTGACTTGTCCCCAATGTGCTGCTATGATAGTTCAGGCTGGAATTATGCGTGTTGTTTCATATAAATGTGTTGATGAAAGATGGATTCCTAGAATAGAAGATAGTAAAAAACTATTAGAGATGGCAGATGTTGATATTATGGAATATCCAGCACTGAAATAGTGTATTAAACAGCATGGAGGATGCCATGCTAAAATACTTATTATTACTAATTTTAATGCCTTCAGTATCTTTTGCAGAACATTGGGCTGTAGGAGCATGGGACTGTAGATCATGGGGGGCTATAAGAATATTTGAAAATGGATATACTATTGATGTAAATCCAGATGGAGAATTACAAAATTGGGGTGTTTGGCAAAACCATCATTCTGATTCTATTATAATAGTATGGCTAGATAGCAATCTTGTTGAAATTATAGAAGCAAGATCAGATAATAAATATTATAGACAAGGATGTTATGGTTTTGGTATTGGTTCTGAAATAGAAGAAACAAAAAAAATATTGAAAGATAAATAATGATCAACAAAGGAACAAATTATCTTACTAAAGAACAGCAGAAAAAACTTGATGAAATTCTTAGAATATGTAATAATGCAGTAGAAGACCAAAAGAAAAGAGAAAGAACATTGGGATATGGTCTTGATGATTATACTGAGGGAAGAACAGTGGGTGCTGCAAATCTCGCCAGAAGAATTAAAAGAATAGCATTTGGAGAAAATAATGGGATTATTTAATTTTTATACTCCTAGAATTCGTTATTGGAGTTGTAGTAAACTTGCTGATTTTATCCGTGGAGAGAAAAAGCCATATGCTTTAACACTTGAAGAATGGGATGAATGGGATAATAGAATGAGAGAAGAAAGACCTACTAGATATTGGTTATCAGATAAATTTCTTAATAAAGTTCAGGATTTTCTCCTTTTACCTTGGGATTTGTGGAGAGAAATTAAGTACTGGTATAATATACGATACGTTATGAGGACTCATATTCTTGACACAGGACTAAAACCTGGAGTTTATTATGATCTGGATCATCGTATTCTGGATGCCTGCTTTAATGAGTTTTGTAAGTATGTTGATAAATGCAGAGAATATGTTCAGGTCGAAGAAGAACTGGATGAATTGTATAGTTGGTGGAAAGAAAAATACCTAAAAAGAGATAACCCCTGGGAAACTATTACGCAAGAGACTCATGGGGATAAATACTATGAGATTGTACAGGAGATAGATAGAAAAAGATGGGAAGAAGAACAAGAAATGCTTATTCGTCTTATTAAAGTAAGAGATAAACTATGGATCTAATTAAAATAAAGCCATTTAGGCCACTAGACAAAATGTATTCCATTCATAATGACGTAATGAGTCATTGTGAAAAACCATCTGTAGGCAATGGAAGATATACGGATGTACATGAGACAAGCCATTTTATTAGCAGTGCTTTACGAAAAGGTAGAATGGGATATAATGGATTCTATATCCTGCATGACGATGCTGTGATAGTTAAAGAACCCCCTACAACTATCGGTGAAGTAGCAGAATATATTCCAGAAAATCTAAGAGGATATAGATATAAGCTATATTTTGTGGAACAAAGAAGATACTGGGATGAACAACCTCTTTATATTGCAGAAGAATGGAATTGCTACACTCTTGGTGGTATGTGTGCTGTTGATGATTATAATCACAAAAGAGAATTAGAGCGTACAGATGCGGTTAGTGGAATGTTTGAATTTATGGTTTATTGTACCGCTTTAGCAATGTGTGTCGAAGATAAATGCCCAGAGTATTGGGAAAAGGATAAACAATTTAGGAGATTTATTCAGTACAGGATGGATACTTCTTCTATGATATTTGCTGTTGGAAGAGAAATTCCACAATTTAAAAGTATGTCCTCTGACAAACTATACAAAACTTGGCACAATAGTGACGAAGGAAAAGAGTTTCAGAAATTTATTGACAAGTATTTTACTAACGAAGAGCCTGTAAAATTTGGATTTGATTATTTAGAATAAATTCTATTAGTATTGCTGTGGTGTATCTAATAGATAGGAGGAAACTATCTATGAAAATACTACAAATTATATTTTTGATTTTTGTATGTCTATTTATTGACAAATCTTTTGCTGAAGAAGTTATTATTAATGACATTGCTGTTGCACAACAAGAGGCAAAAGATACAAATACAAAATTACTATTAGTATTTACTGCCGACTGGTGTACATATTGCGCCTATTTAAAGAATGATCTAATGGCAAATATGGATATGGTTAATGAAAAATATACTGTTTGTTTTATAGATTTTGATTCTAATCCAGAACTAGCCAGAAAATATAAAGTAACAAGCATACCTGCGTCTATAGCTTTTGAAGATAAAGTTTACTACAAAAAAGTTGGATATAATAGGAACTTCCTTTCTTATATGGGATTTTTGAAACTCTAATTATGTGGAATCTGTTTCAAAGAAAAATTAGATATGCTGTTCGATCTCCGCAATGGAGAACGGTAAGGAAAGACCATTTAAAAGAACAGCCAGAATGTCAAGCCTGCGGCAGAGAGGATGATTTAGAAGTACATCACATCGTACCAGTACATGTTGCAGAAGACTTGGAATTAGACCCAGAGAATCTAATCACACTGTGCTCAAAATGCCACCTTATCTTCGGACATCTGTATAACTATAAAAGCTGGAATCAATACATTGTAAAAGATGCCGAAGCATTCTTAAAAAAAGTTAAGCGTAGACCTTGACAAACAGGACAAATGTGCTATTATACATAATGTAACTCAACACAGGAGACTGTAATGGAATTTGAAGAAGAAGAAGTCAACAGAAAAGAAATTAGGAAAACACATTTAGCAAACAAGAAAAGTCATCAAAAGTTTATTGATGATGAAGCTAAATTCGCAAATAAATCTAATAAAGTTAGAAAGTATAGACTACAAGCTCTAGAGCAAGAAGAACTCGATGAGGAATGGGAAGAATATCTCTACAAGAAATGAAATATCTAGAAGAATTAGAACCTGGAGATTGTTTTGATTTAGAAGATACTATATATCTTCTTTCTTCTGATTATAAAAAGAATGGAGACAGGAATTGTATTAGTTTAAATACAGGATTTAATAAATGGATACCTTCAGACTCTATAGTAGATATATGCCCTGTCTATAAACTTGATGAAGAAAACAATATTGTTGCTATAAAACCAACAGAAAAATAAAATGCTACTCAAGATCAAAACTTTTCTCGTAAGTCTTTATTGGCATATCAATAGAGGTATGCCTAAAAGCAGTCAACAAGAAATTGATAGAAGATTTTCTATTTGTGTTAGTTGCGAATACTACAATCAGCAAGAACAAGAATGTGAAGTGTGCGGCTGTAATATAAATCGTAGAAAAATTTTTATGAATAAACTAGCCTGGGCAGATCAGGAGTGCCCCGAACACAAATGGTAAAATGATTAAAGACCAAATAATACTAGTTGACAGTGATAACTCTATGTTATCAGACCCAATAAAAAAAAGAGCAACTGATGTCTTGGTAAGATCTTTTGACTCTGCTATCATAACAAATGTAAATGCAAATCCTCATAATTGTGTTAAATTTGCAAATGTCATCAAAAATACCAATTCTATAGTGGTTATATGGAATAATTTAAAACCATTTTCCACATACGCCATAGACCTGTGCAATAGATTTGATAGTGATTATGTGATAATAGAACGAGGCATAGTTCCATCTCAAGGAGATGATAATTATGCATTTTATTCAAATGGAATATGTTTCGATAACACCAATATATCTCCAGAAAATTTTGATCCAAATACTTATGATAAAAATCTAGAAACAATCAAAAACTATTATCGTTCACAAAATCTACACAGAAAAGAACCAGTAGAAAAAATAGTATTTGTTGGTCAGTTGCTTTTTGACAGTACAATTACTCACTATACAAGAATAGATTCATATGACGCCTTTATAGATTCATACATTAAAGAAAAATCAATAGACACAAATAAAACAGAAATAGTATATTGTCCGCACCCAAGAATGCCTACTAAGGAATCGAAATACAAAATTTCTAACAAAAAAACAGTTGAAGAATGTTTAGATGCAAAATATGTTGTTGCTGTTTCTAGCACAATAATTTATGAACTAGTAGGACTAAACATACCAGTAAAGATTGTAGGACAAGGCCCATATAAATTTCCTACAGATAGAGGATGGGATGAAATTCTAAAATGCCATAGTACAGCATTAGATTTTCATTTTAACTCTCAAACTGAACCAGCACAAATTAAAACTATTATAGAGAAAACTATTAACATCACCAGGGCTACAAAAAAATGAAAGCATTACCGGAACATTTAGGTGGTCATGAAAATAGAACACATATTGATGAAAAGTCTTTGAACTATCTAGTGCAAAAATATAAAATAAAAAGTATGTATGATGTTGGTTGCGGTCCTGGTGGAATGGTAAAATTAGCAAAAGAAAAAGGAGTTGATGCAATAGGAATTGATGGTGATTTTACAATAAAGCATCCAGAAAATATACAAATTATCATTCATGATTTTACTAAAGGTCCGTTGGTTTGTTCAGAAAAAGATTTATCATGGTCTTGTGAATTTTTAGAACATGTGGAAGAAAAGTTTATGGATAATTATTTTTCTGTTTTTAAACAAACTAAAGTAGTATGCTGCACATTTTGCAATGTTCATGGAACTGGCCATCATCATGTTAATATTCAAAACCAAGAATATTGGGATCAACAATTTTTAGTGAGAGGGTTTCATAAACAAGAAAAAGTTACAAAAAATATTAGAGCAATATCTTCTATGCAAAGAAATTTTGTCAGAGATACTGGTACAGTATACATTAACCAAAGAATATAATGTCTAATTTTGTTTTTCCAGAATTAAAAATAGTGTTCATACACTTGCCTAAATGTGGTGGTTTATCACTTAGAGAAAAAATACTTTCTAACTATGAGAAATTAGGTCCGTATTTTGGTAAGATACCAAAAAAATATAACACTTTTTTTAAGTTTACTATCATTAGAAATCCATACACTAGATTCGTTTCAGCTTTCAATATGTTTAAGCATGGAACTGATGAGTTTGAGGCTATAGAACCAAACAAAGATATGTTATTTTTTTTAGATACGATAGAAAATAAAAAACTTAAATACGGACCAAAACAAAGAATCAAACATCATTTTCTTCCACAAACACATTTATACAATTGTTATCACTTAGCAGACAAGATATTAAGATTTGAAAATTACTCTAAAGAAGTTAAAGATTTTTTAGTTTCGATAGGAATAGAATCTCCAGAATTAACCAAATTTAATGTATCCAATGAACAAAAAGAATATCGCATAACAGGAAATATTTTATCAAGGATCAATAGTTATTATGAATCAGACTTTAAACAACTAAATTATCCTATCTTTGATAAAGGTGTTATTGTACAAGGAAATAAATATTATGAATATACAAGGTAAAATCTGGGGTTTTACATCAGAATTATTTAATAAAAACAATGTAGAAATACACAGAATAGAAGCTAACAAAGGTGGATATTGTTCAGTCCACAAACATGAGCATAAATATAATTTGTTTTTTGTAGAAAATGGAAAGCTACTTGTCAAAGTATGGAAAAACGACTATAATCTTATGGATGAGACAGTTGTCTCAAGTAAAGAAATGACTATTGTTAAACCTGGAGAATTTCATCAATTTGAAGCATTAGAAGATACTATAGCATATGAAATTTACTGGGTCGAATTAAACAGCTCAGACATTTTAAGAAAAAACTCTGGAGGCAACAAAAATGGCTAATTTAGTCACATCAAAAAAAGATATTTTTAAAACAGCAAAAGAGACGATCAATGCCAAGGCAATCGGATATAGTGTTATTATTCCTCATGTATGTAATAATAGCAATTTATTTGGTGCAGGATTCGCTAAGTCTGTTGCTGAACATTATCCAGAAGTAAAAACTAATTATCATTTGCTTGGCAAAAACTTTTTACTAAGAAGTCCAGGCTATGTACAGTTCATTGATGTAGATAGAGAACCAACATATAATAGAAGATTAATTTTTGCAAATATGATTGCACAAAACGGTATTCGTAGCGAAAAAAATCCAAGACCACTGAACTACGCTTATCTTGTCAAAAGCATGGTTTCTGTTAAAAAATTTATTTTGGATAACTTTAATTCAGAGAATAAAGTAAAAATCTTTGCTCCAAAATTTGGCAGTAGATTAGCGGGAGGCAACTGGACATTTATCAGTTGCTTAATAGAAGATATTTGGACAGATGTTGACGTAACTATATTTTAAAGGTATTATTAATGACTGTAAGTAATTTAAATCCTGAAGCTAACATAGAAAAACTTTTGCCGGTTAACGAGATCAATGAACCTTCATACAAAGCTTTTATAGAAGAAGGAAAAAATGAACTCAAAAATAAGACTATAGTTTTTTCAATGCTGTGCAGAAACAATGGGAAAGTTCTTGAAAAAAATATCAATAGGCTTACTAATATAGTGAAAGACTATGTAAAGGATTATAAGTTTGTTGTTTTTGAAAATGATTCTACAGATAATACAAAACAAATACTAAAGCAACTTGCTTCACAAGATATTAATTTTTATTATCAATCAGAAGATAACAATAAGCCGCATTTTGGACCAACTAAAAATCCTAAAAGAACAGAAGCACTAGCAGAATATCGAAACAGAAATCTAGAATACATTAAGAAAAATTATTCTGATTATGATTATGTGATAGTTTGTGATTCTGATTTTATAGATATTAGCATTAATGGTTTTTATCATTCTTTCGGTATGCTAAAAATGACAGAGATGGATGCCATATGTGGCAATAGCTATCAGCTTTTAAATATGGAAAATAAACCTAAATTATGGAATTATGACTGTTGGGCATATAGAGCAACTTGGTGGTATGATTGGGCTTATTTTAGAAATGAATATGTTATAGATAATTCTATGCTTTGGTTTGGATATTGGGTAGTACCAGTAGGAACAACTCCATTTTTTGTAAATAGTGCATTTGGAGGAATGGCTATTTATAAAACACAAGATTATATTTTAGGGGAATATGATGGCAAAGATTGTGAACACGTTATGTTTCATTTGTCGCTAAGAAAAACAAAACCAGATTGGAGATTAGCATTAAATCCTTCTCAAATCATGCTGATGCCGGGACCATGAATAGACTAAAAAATCAAAGAGTTTATCTTGTCGGCGCAATGGATAGAGTTGCCGACAGAGGAAAAGGCTGGAGAGAAAATATTACTCCTTTTCTAGAAGAACTAGGAGTTACAGTATTTAATCCATTAAAAAAGCCTTCGGAAATAGGCAAGGAAGACGAGAACTCATTCTTAAAAAAAATAGAGTTAAAGACTGCTAAAAATTACAACGAACTATCAGAAGTAATGAAGATGATCAGGAATGTGGATCTTCGTCTTGTTGATATTAGTGATTTTATCATTGCTAACTTAGATTTAGATACTCATCCATGTGGCACATATGAAGAAATTTTTCTTGCCAACCGTCAGAAAAAACCTATAATAGTTCATGTGCAGCAAGGAAAAGAACACTGCCCAGATTGGTTGTTCGGATGCCTTCCTCACGAATTAATTTTTAGCGATTGGAACGAAATTAAGATTTATCTAAAATATGTAAATAGTTCCAACAGTATTGAGTCACTTAATAGATGGTATTTTTTTAATCAATGAAAATAATAAATGAACTTAAACTTGACTTTGATGATGTGTTGATTAAGCCAAAAAGATCTAAACTTGATAGCAGAAAAGATGTTTGTGTTCATAGAAGTTTCACATTTCCTCATTCACTATCAGAATTAACAGATTGTTGTCCTCTTGTTGCTGCTAATATGGATACCACAGGAAGTTTCTATATGGCAGGCACAATGTCAAAGTTTAGGGCTATAACTTGTTTACATAAGCATTATGATGTTGAGCAATATCTTGGATATTATCGTAATAATCTGTCTTCTGCCTCGGATTTTGTTTTTTATTCTACTGGAACTTCTAATTCTGATCTTGAGAAACTTGATACAGTTTTTGAAGCGACTAAAGCATTTCGTTGGAGCACCCCGAATCTTTGTGTAGATGTTGCGAACGGATACTGCGAAAACTTTGTTAAGAAATTAGATAGAATAAGAAATAAGTATCCTAAATCTATCATCATGGCTGGAAATGTTGTTTCTCCAGAAATGACAGAAGAACTTATCATGCATGGTGGAGTGGATATAGTTAAGGTTGGTATAGGATCAGGTAGCGTATGCACTACACGTTTAAAAACTGGCGTAGGATACCCTCAATTGAGTGCAGTGATAGAATGTGCAGATGCCGCACATGGAGTAGGAGGTCATGTATGCAGTGACGGCGGATGCAGGACTCCTGCTGATATATGCAAAGCATTTGGTGCTGGTGCTGATTTTGTTATGCTTGGAAGTATGCTCGCAGGAACCAATGAATGCGATGGAGAATGGGAAGTAGAATATCTATCAAAAAGTTCAGAAGTTCATTTCTGGCAACCCATTGATCCTGGCTATAAAACAGAAACAAGGAAAGTAAATCTGAAATTTTATGGAATGAGCAGTAAAGAGGCTCAAGATAAACACCATGAAGGAGTTAAGGATTATAGAACTAGCGAAGGTCGCTGCGTAAACATACCATATAAAGGTACTGCTGATGAAGTCTTAAAAGATATTCTTGGCGGAATAAGAAGCGCATGTACTTATATCGGTGCGTTTCAAATAAAAGATTTTAGCAAAAAGACTACATTTATTAGAGTTAACAATACCCATAATAGGATTTATGAAAAATGAATAAGTTGAATCTGTTTTGTCCAATCAACGGCACAGGATACGGTATTACTTCTGCAAATATTGCTATGCAATTAAACGAGCTAAATCTAGATGTAGCTTTATTTGTTTTGGGTCAAGGCGTAATGCTACAAGACCCAAGAGAAAGAGAAACAATGTTAAAAATGCTAAATTCATCTAGGTCATACGATCCACATGC
>Ga0180433_10008511_pt1 | contig 12748 bp, 12 predicted proteins | sample SS_ome_8_FD_132980 | JGI IMG/M metagenome (GOLD analysis project Ga0180433, IMG submission 132980) | Hypersaline lake sediment archaeal communities from the Salton Sea, California, USA - SS_1_D_1 metaG | ecosystem: Environmental > Aquatic > Non-marine Saline and Alkaline > Hypersaline >... | reverse complement strand
TGCTGCAGGGAAAAGTTATCAAGTTTTTTATGCTGGACTTTTCAAACACATCAAATTGCAAGATTTTTTGACAGATGGTGCTTTTAAGACAGGAGAGTATGAGAGAGTCATTGCAACACCTCTTTCGGAGCTTTCTGGAGAACATGCATATTTAATTCCTGAGCCACTTATGTTAAGCGCATTAGATAAGGTGGAAGCGGATCAATTAGAAGTAAAAAACTATGCGCGCGTTAAGGAAAATCCATGGCATGACTATACCTTGGACGAGGAAAGGGTTGATATTGTGGTTTTTTCTTACAACCGGCCACTGCAGCTCTATGCCTTCCTAGAGTCTTCAGATAAATATCTTGAGAATCTTCATCGACAATTTGTGATTTATCGAGCAGGAAATGACCATTATGAGAAAGGCTATCAGAAAGTTAAAGAGGCGTTTCCTCACGTGATGTACATCCGCCAGTCAGTTGAAAATCCTTCTGAGGATTTTGCCCCTTTGGTCCAAAAAACTGTTTTTGATCGCAATGTATCGACTGCTCACTTTGTAGCTTTTGCCTTGGATGATAATGTAATAAAGGATTCTATTGATCTCAATAAAGCGACACAAGCTTTAAAGGAAACGGGTGCGTATGGGTTCTACTTTAGGTTAGGACGTCATTTAGATAATCATGTTGAGGAGAAAAGAATCCCCCTTGCTGAGGGTGTGAATGCTTGGCAATTTTCTGAAATGGATGGGGAGTGGTCACTCCCAAATTCTGTTAACATGACCCTATTTAGAAAGGAGGATATCTATCCTTATTTCTTATGTATGAAGTTTCACAGTCCAAATATTTTACAGGCTCTGTGGAATGAACATGCAGATTTATCTCAAGTTGGGTTATACTATGACCAATCAAAAGTTGTGAATTTGCCCCTGAACATTGTGATGGAAAATGAATGGGTGGTTGAGCAGGTCACAAATATATCGACAAAAGAGCTTCTGACCTTCTTTGATCAGGGTCTCAAGATGGATATTGCCCCCTTGGAAAGAGTTGAGAACGAAAGTGTTGAAATTGATTTTAAGCCAGAGTTTACGAAAAGGTAAGGTTTGAAAAAAACGTTGAACCCGCTACGCGCTTTACTGTCTGTCCGTGCGAGAAAAAATGCATTTAAGCACAGCGATGACTTCAGTACTTTGATGGGATCCAACAAGAGCGTTTGGAATTTTGTTAAAACTCATGAAGATCACCAAAATATTCGGCTTTTTACCGAGCAATACGAAAAGAATAGTAAACTGCAGTTTTTGAAGGGTGATGAAAACAGGATTCCTAAGGTCATTCACTTAATTTGGATTGGACCGAATCCTTTCCCTAAGGATGCTGTTGAGAATGTGAGTTCTTGGATCGAAAAGCACCCTGACTGGAAAATCAAATTTTGGACAGACCGCAAGCGCCCTCTTCCGAACGGAAACATGGAATTGAATCTTGTTTCGGATTTTAATTTTGAAACGTTGGGTGCCTATTATGAGGCTTCTGACAACTATGCTGAAAAGTCTGATCTTCTCAGGTATGAGGTTCTCTACCAAGAGGGAGGCCTTTATGTTGATCATGATGTAAAATGTTTTAAATCCTTTGCGCCGTTCCACCATAACTTCGATCTATACTGTGGTTTGGAGCCTCCCCATGAACCAGTGCTTAACAGTTCGATCTCTGTAAATAATAATGTTATTGGAACCTGCCCAAAACACCCGATTCTTAAGAAAACTATTGGACATGTGAAAGAGCGTTGGGATGAAGTTTCTGCTGCTTACCCAGGCAATGATAAGGAATCAACTATTTATCGCGTAGCGGAGCGTAGCTGGTCTTCTTTTGGCGACTCTGTAAGAGAGCTTATTGGAAAAGGTGAAACGAAAGATATTGCCTTTCCGGCAGCGTACTTTAACCGTATTGATGATTGGATTCCCTTGTTTGCTCACCACTATTACGCCTCAACGTGGTTTGAGGATGAGACAAAATTCGAGAGGAACGTTAGGAGGAGGCTTGTCTCGATCTCTCGCAAGAATAACCAGATTCTCCTTTTTAACGCAGTGATCTTAACTGTGAATTTGGCTTTGTTTATAGGGCTAATATTAACATTGATTTTAAAAGGTAAGATTTGAAGAAGGAACTGATACTCTTATTATTTATCTGTCCCCTTGTGTTCTTTTATGTTTTTTCTAATAACCTTAAGAAAAGCAAGGTTCCCACATTTACAAACTTGACACTTCAGCACCCATTTGAAGAACTTGAGGGAAGTGGTACAGATGATTGGGGCTATATTCAGACAAAAAGAGATTACAAAGACATTGAGTACTTTAAGACTCTTTACAAAAAAAATCAGCAGTACCAGTTCAACTCAAGTCCAATTTTCAAGATTCCTAAAACAATTCACTTGATTTGGATCGGTCCCAAACCCTTCCCTTCTAGCTCGGTAGAAATTATTCGTACTTGGAAGGCTCATCATCCAGATTGGACCTTCATTTTTTGGACTGATAGAAAGCGCCCTCCTCCTTGTCGAGGAATGCAGGTTCGGTATGTGGAAGATTTCAATTTCTTATATCTAAAAGAGAAGTTTGAGGAATCAAAGAATTGGGGAGAAAAATCAGATATTTGGCGTTATGAAATTCTCTATCAACTTGGCGGGATTTATATCGATCACGATGCAAAGTGTCTTCGTCCTTTTCATGGACTCAATACCGGGTATGATTTTTATGCGTGTTTAGAGATGCCCCATGAGGGAATCGATAACCTGGCAGTGACAGCCGGGATTGGAATCATCGGCGCAAAGCCCTATCACCCTGTGATGAAAGAAGCGATTAAGAAAGTCTTGGATCGTTGGGATAGTGTAACAGAAAACTTCTCATCGACAGACCCCTTGGTTCAGGCAAGGCGTGTTGTGCATCGCACTTTAATTGCCATGACCCATGCTTTTAGCACGGGTCTCAATCACCCAGAAAACACAGATATTATTTTTCCTGCTTGCTACTTTTACCCAAAACATGGGCTTCCAGGGTTCTATTCAGAACATCTCTATGGAACCACTTGGCATGATCTCGATGAATCTCCCAATGAAAGATATTTTTCGCAGTCACTGCGCTCTTTGAGAAGTCGCGATGCAAAAATTATTAAAGTTGAGCTGTTTAGTTTGCTTGCTTTGATGGGATGCTTCATTTTATACGTTCTCATTAACAGAGAGATAAAAAAGGAGGAATCATGAAATTGCTTAGGGTTTTAATTCCTCTTCTTTTTCTTACATTTGCTTGTGAGAAGAAAAATGAATTCAAACAGAGCGATGATTTTAACACACTGATGGGGTCCAACAAGAGCGTTTGGAAGTTTGTTGAAACGCATGAAGATTACCAAAATATTCGCCTTTTCAAGGCATTGTATGAGCAGAACAGTGCTTTGCAATTTCTAAAAGGAGACGAGGTTAAAATCCCAAAAGTCATCCATTTTATTTGGGTTGGACCGAACGCGTTTCCTAAGGAGTCTATTGAAAATGTGAATTCTTGGATTGAAAAGCACCCTGACTGGGCGGTCAAATTTTGGACAGACCGCAAGCGGCCTCTCCCAAATAAAAATATGGAAATGAAGCTCGTTGCGGACTTCAATTTCGAATCATTGAAATATTGTTATGAAGAGTCTGATAACTATGCTGAAAAGTCGGAGCTTCTTAGGTACGAGATTCTTAATCAGGAAGGTGGGGTTTACGTTGATCATGATGTAAAATGTTACAAACCTTTTGCTTCGTTTCATTATAATTACCATCTATATTGTGGCTTGGAAGCTCCCCATAAGCCAGTGCTTAGCAGTTCGATCTCCGTAAACAACAATGTTGTTGGAGCTTGTCCTAGGCATCCAGTTCTTAAGAAGACCATAGACAATGTAAAAGAACGTTGGGATGAAATTTCTGCGGCTTTTCCTGGAGATGATAAGGAGTCAGTGATCTATCGCGTGTCACACCGTAGTTGGTCGGCTTTTGATGATGCTGCAAGAGAGCTTTCTGGCAAGGGTGCAACAAAGGATATTGTCTTCCCCGCAGCCTATTTCAATCGCATTGATGAAGACTTTTCTCTTTTTGCCCACCATTACTATGCTTCAACGTGGTTTGAAGATGAGACAAAATTCGAGAGAAACGTTAGAAGACGTCTTGCCTCAATCTCTCGCAAGAATAACCAGATTCTTCTCTTCAATGCGGTAATCTTGATCGCAAATTTGGCTCTTTTTGCAGGTCTATTGATCCAGCTCAACACGATTAGAAAAAGAAACAATGCTAACTAAGAGAGTGTCTGTGAATTAAATTTGTTTAGATTTTTTTGTATTTTCTAAGAAAATTTTTCTGCGGAGAATACAGTCAACTTTGTAAAGTTGACAAATTTGAGCAGGAGAATTAACTAGAAAAGGCTAGAAAGATGAATAAATTTAATTCACAGACACTCTCTAAAGAGGAACTGAAGTCATTAGGGGAAGAGGGGATTATCCCCGGTCCAGATGAAACTGAGGCGGCCTTTGTCGAGCGGATTGACATTCTCCGGAGTCAAAAAAAACAAGAAATTGACGGAAAAATCCTGGAAGAATGGGATCCTGAGTGCGGAGAGCTCTATGGAGTTTCCCCAAAATGGATTCCAATGACATATTCGAATCAAGGGCTTCTCCCTTGGCAGGGCGCAGCGCTCTGGGTCTTCGGTGAAAAAATCCCTCTTATTCAGCTTCGGAAGGGGTTTAAAAAGGGGAGATTTCTATTCTATTCAAGGGATGAAGTATTAAGTCATGAGACTTTGCATGCGCTCCGTGTGGCTTTTAATGAGCCTCGTTTCGAAGAGATTCTTGCATATGAACATTCTGCTTCTAGGTGGCGCCAATTTCTGGGCCCTTTATTCCGTAAACCCAGCCATGCGCTTTTCTTTATCTCATTGATTTTGATTTCTTTGGTTGTTCAGATGACCTCTCTTTTCTTTCTATCTTCTCCATTTCTTCCTATTATTAGGATTGTGGCGGTGGTTCCTTTTGTCGACTTAGCCTTTAGATTCGCGACATTAGTTAAGGACCGAAGAATATTAAAAAAAGCTCTCAAAAAACTTTCTCAAATCTTTCCTAACCAAAAAAACACATTTCCTATTGTACTTCGATTAAAAGATTCTGAGATCCAAAAGTTTGCATCGCAACCCGTTGAAAAGCTTCTCGAATATTTGGAAGTTGAAGTTCCAAAATCACCCCGAATTAGGCAGATTTTAGCTCAATTCTGTTGACAAGCCTTCTCCCTCTAGTTATTCAAACTATAAGGGGAGTATAATAAAATGAAAGCGACTAAAAGAGGAAAGTCATTATCACATAGACTTTTCATACTGTTTATTATTCTATTATTGCCGACCTTTTTTGTTAGAGAGTATCGGTTGATCAAGTCTAAGAAGGAAACTCGGATCATTCCTGCGGAAGACTTTGCCTTTATTGAAATGGAGCCGGACGAAGATAAATCATTTACTTTCATTGTATTAACTCATAATAATATCGATTCAATTGATCAAAATATTGACTCGATCCTCATGCAGAAATATTCAAACTTTCGAGTTGTTTATATTGATCATCAATCAAGCGATGGCACAACAGCTCAAATTCAGAAAGCGGTGAAGAGAAAAGATCGTAAAGTGTCCTTAGTTGAATGCGAATACGATCATCAGGTTTACGAGAGATACTACAATCTTGTTTCTCATTCTAAGGATGACGAGATCATCATTCACCTCTATGGAAATGACTGGTTAGCTCATGAGGATGTTCTCACCCGTTTAAATCAGAATTATACCAATCCAGATGTTTGGCTTACCTATGGACAATACATCGATTATGTGAATCTGGAAAAGGGAATTCATGATCCTAAGCCTAAGAAGACCCTATACAAAAAAAGAGTCCAACGTGCTCCTTGGGTTGTTGCGCCATTGAAAACCTATTATGCAGGGCTTTTTAAAAAGCTTCATATTGAAACAGGATTTTTTATCTCGATTAAGGATGAAAATGCGCTGCTAATCCCGATGGCTGAACTTGCAAAAGCTCATGTCCGCTTTATCCCCGATGTCTTATACATTCATAATGAAAAACTTAAAAGAAATCAAAAAAATAGAAGAGTTGCCTTTATAGCTGACCCTGTAAAAGCTGCCCTAAAGCAGTCTCATAGGGAATCTTTGGTAGATCTTGTTCTTCTTTCTGAAGATTCTCCTACGCAGCTCGATGCTTGTTTGGCTTCGTGCGAAAAAAATCTAAATGGAATCGCCACGATCCATGTGATTTATCAATGTACTGAAAAAAACTTTGATGATTATGAAATGCTGAAACAAGTGCATAGTGGGGTACGGTTTGCGCGCTCTTCGGACTACGGCGAAGCGCAGTTAAAAAAAGCTATTCTTCGATCTCTTTGGCGGAACGCAGAGTCTTCTCCCTATGTCCTTTTGTCAACAGATCAAGTGGAGGTCTCAGAAACTATCTCTCTTCCGGTTTGTGTTGCAGCCATGCAAAAAACTCATGCCTATGGATTCTATTTTCACCTTTCTAGGGAGGATAGAGAACCTCTGCAAGAAGGGATCTACTCTTGGAATATCCGCCGGGGAGAAGGGTCATTCAAGAATCCAGACGCCCTCCAAATGGGGCTCTATCGCCGTTTGGATCTTGAAAAAGACATCAAAAAACTATCTTTCTCTTCGGTTCATGGGCTTATCAGAGCTTGGGCAGATGAAATCGATTGTTATAGAATAGGCCTATCGTTTGAAGAATCTAGGGTTTCCTCAACTTCCGTTGAGATGCTGACCCGATCTTAAGTTCCTTGCGATATTTTGTGACAGTGCGCCGAGCACATTGAATCCCCTGAGATAGAAGCTGTTTAGAAAGTGTTTCGTCTGAAAGGGGAACTTCTTCCTGCTGAATAAGTTTGAGAAGGAGATCTTTTGCTTGCTTGCTTGAAACGTCTCCTTTTATGGATCTGAGCCCTTGATTAAAAAAACTTCGGAATGTCAGCAAACCTCTGGGGGTAGCTAGGGCCTTATTAGCAATAGCTCGAGTGATTGTCGATTCGCTAAGAGAAAGCGCCTTTGCAACCTCTTTCATTGTAAGCGGAGTGGGAGCAGAAGCGATTCCTTCAAAATAATCTCTCTCTCTCTTCAATAGATAAGTCGCAATCTCTTGCAGCGTCCTCTTCCGACGATCTATTATCCGGATCAGCCATTTCCCTGCAGCCAAATGGCGTCTGATTAGAGCGATCTCATCTTTTTTTAATTCTTTCTCTTCCAATGCATTGAGGTAATAGGGATGGATTTGAATCGGTGGCAACGAGGAGTCATTCACTTCAACGCTCCACACATTTTCTTCATTGCGGAGGGTAACATCTGCTGTAAGAAAGGGGTTCGCTTCATCTTGGTAGCCGTTAGCAGGGAAAGGGTTGAGGGGGCGGATCTGTTTGTGAATGATAGCTTTAACTTTGCTTAAGGTAAGATGCATTTCTTTTGCAATCTTTTGAAGCCGGAGGTGAAGCAGATCATCATAGTGATTCGACACGAGCGAGTAGGCAAGGGAATGGCTTTTTTCTTCGAGTTGAATAAGAAGAGCTTCTTGAACAGAGCGGGCTCCTACTCCCCTTGGTTCCATTCGTTGAAAGACATGAAGAACTTTTTCTTTTCCCTTAACTTCTTCTTTTGAAAGAGTTAGCATCCCTTTGCTGTTAAGGGAGCCGGCAAAATAATGGGCGATTTTTTTTTCTTCTTCGGTGGTGAAGTGTATGGCAATTTGAAAGAGCAAGTGATCGTAGAGACTTGGCTTTGAAGGCGTAGAAGAAGGATCGAATTCCTTAGCAGGGCTACGGGGCAGGTCGAGTACAGGGTTCTGTTCGATTTCTTGCTCTAGCCAATCAGAGAGTTCTTCAGTGGGAAGTTGAAGAACGTGAAAGGCACGCTCCATCGCAACGCTCATAATTAAGCGTTGATCTTGCTGAATACACTGACTGAAATGAAGGTTTCTTCCCATTTTTCTCCCCCTATTTTTCTTATATATCAGAGAAAAAATACTAAAAAGCTGTTTTTAAATTCCTTTGATTAATAGAATGTTAAGGTCTTTTGAAGAAAAAGTACTTGCGAAACAAATTATAAAATGACAACAATTGATCGCAATAAAAGCATTTTGATAAAGGATGACAAAAGATGGAAAAACCAATCGCAGTTATTGTAGTTGCTGGCATTTTTCTGGCAGCGGTTCCTTTTGCTCATCTCTCAGTAGAGAATCAGAATGATAATTATCTCCGCTATCGAGAAAAATATACCCATAATCTTAAAAATCCTCTTATTCAGCGGTACCGTGAACGTTCCTGTGAGGCGTGTAAAGCAATGCCAAATCAGGGAGAAGAAAATGAGGAAAAAAAATGGAATTACTCCCGTTAACGAGTGTTATATTTTCACTCCTTGCAGGGGCGCCTGATATGGGTGGTCCAACGAGCGATACAAAGGGTGATATTGTAAGTCGCTATATTGGTAAACAAGTTGAAGAGTCGCATGATGACAGCATTGCCCACAAGGGTGACGAGGTTGACAAAGAAGTCTCTTAGATCCGGGTAGTTACCGATCTTTAAGAGCTAAATATAGAAGTGGACCTCAAGCTGGTTCCTATTCTGTGCAGACTTTAAACTTGGCGTATTTGCCGACAAGTGAGCGGGTCGAATTTGATTCGAGAAATTCGACATCGTAGGTGAGGCCTAGTGATGTTTTGTAGGATTTCTTGATAATTCCTTTTCCAAAGTCTTTATGGAACACGGTAGTTCCTGCTTTAAAACCTGTTTCTTCAGCCCAGTCTTCTTTTTCTTCAACGAGGTCTTCTTCAGAGAAAGAGGTAAGAAAATGCTGGGGGATTTCTTTAAGAAATCGAGAGGGACACATCACTTTTGAGATTCCCCACATAAACCGGTATGTTGAGGCGGTGAGGTAGAGAAGCTGCTTTGCTCGCGTCATTCCGACGTAGCAGAGTCGTCGTTCTTCCTCTAGGGCTTCAGGTGAGTCCTTAGAGTTAATATGTGGAAAGAGGTCTTCTTCTATCCCTACAATAAAGGTAAGGGCAAATTCTAGTCCCTTACCGTTGTGGAGGGTCATCATTCGGACAGAATCGTAAGCAGGCTGATCATCAAGGCTTGACTTAAGGGAGAGTTCTTCAAGAAAGGCGACTAGAGTGGGAGTTTCTCTTTCGCCGCTCCATTCTGCTGCTTTGTTAATAAGAGCTTCAAGATTGCTTTTCCGATCTTCGTGTGTTTCGGGGTCTTCGCGGAGGACGCGTTCATAGTTTGAGTTTTCAATGGCCGCTTGAATGATCTCTTCAAGAGGTTTGTCGTCAGAAAGCATATCTTTGAGAGTTCTCAGGGTATAGAGGTAATCGGTGATTCCCTCCTCAACTTTCTTAGTCAGCTTCACAACCTCTGTTTCTCTTGAAAGAAGTTTTCTCACAAGAGTGAGGATCGGAAGAGAGCTGCTTTCAGCGGCGTCTCGAAGCTTTACAAGGGTGGCTTGCCCAATTCCTCTTTTAGGGAGATTAATTGTACGTGCAAAAGCGAGGAAGTCGGAATCAGAAACAACCATTCGCAACAGAGACAGAATATCCTTAATTTCTCGTCGTTGATAAAAAGAAAGCCCACCATAGATTACATAGGGAATCTGGTATTTTAATAGGGCATCTTCAAAGGTGCGAGATTGAGAGTTGGTCCGATAAAAAATCACGCACTCCCTGAGAGGAAGGTGTTCTTCCCTTGTTCTACGCACAAGTTCTTCAACAACAAAAAGAGCTTCTTGCCGCTCATTTTCGGCAATGTAAACACCAATTTTTTCTCCAGCGCCAAGATCACTCCACAGTTTTTTTTCATAGCGTTCTTCGTTGTGTTGAATCAATCCATTTGCAGCTTCCAATATGTTAGACGTGCTTCGGTAGTTCTGTTCGAGGGTGATTACCTGAGCATTTTCGTAATCTTTTTCAAATTCAAGAATGTTTTGGATATTGGCCCCACGCCATGAGTAAATCGATTGGTCAGGATCTCCCACAACAAAAATATTGTTGTGTTTTTCAACAAGGAGCTTTGTCATAAAATATTGGGCGGCGTTTGTATCTTGATATTCATCGATTAAAATAAACGACCATCTTTTTTGATAATGCTCGAGGGTTTCTTTTGACTCTCGAAAAAGTTTCACAGTTAGATACAGTAGATCGTCAAAATCCAGAGCATTATATTCTTTAAGTTTTTCCTGATAGGCGACAAAGACATCTTTTAAGAGTTGATCTGTCCGCGTACGAAAGTCTTTAGAGAGATCATTCGGAGAGAGAAGGTCATTTTTAGCATTCGAAATTGCAGCGCGGAGCGATTTTAAGAGTCCTTTTTCGTCTTTGTAGCCCATTGTTGCAAGACAGTTTTTTAGCAGTTGAAGGCTGTCATTTTCATCATAAATCGCGAAGTCGTTTCGATATCCAATCGCACTAATCGATTCCCGAAGAATCCGTGCTCCTAGAGAGTGGAAGGTCGATGTCAATACGTATTGGTCAGCCATTCTTTTAATGCGGACCCGCATTTCATCAGCAGCCTTGTTAGTAAAGGTCAGAGCTAGGATCTCGGAGGAGGGAACGCCAACTTCTAAAAGGTGAGCAATACGACATGTTACGACGCGGGTTTTCCCGGATCCAGCACCAGCCAACACCAGCATGGGGCCTTCCATGTGCGTTGCCGCAATTTTCTGTTGTGGATTGAGATCATTCATAAGGGGACCACGATAACACGGCTAATATATCGAATCAAGAAGAGGTAGAATTTCCAATATTTTCATCATTCTTCCGGGTAAAGACGTGAGTTATTGCGCCTCTTCTGGTGGGGTTATTATACGCATCAAGGTATTCATCATTTTTTTCTCTTTTAGAGGTGTCAAATAATCTATTCTCCCAATAAATTTCTTCTGCCTGAACTTCTATCCTGCTAACGTCGGTTGTTTTGGGTTTAGGAGGGAAGTTTGTCCACTGGATTAGTAAAAATATTTCACCTGGATGCACTTCCAAATCTAAAATCTCGCCATCATCATAAGTCTTATAAAGAGCACTGGCATGAGGCTTTTGATTTACCCTCACTTCCTTCACATTTTTTAGATGTAGTTTTCCAAATAGGGTATTTGACTTGGATAAAACTTTTACATTTCCAATTTCCATTGGGTCGATTTCGGCACTCTCGAGAGATAAGATGATATGATTACCCCGAGCGTCAATCTCCAAAAGAGATCCATCGTGAAAATAACCGGTATACTTCGTAATATCCAATGCTTACTCCTTAGTCATTCGGGTGGATATAGATGGGAATCAGGGCTCCTCTTTGCGACTGGGTTTCCTACAGTATCCAAATATTTATTATGATTACCTGTCATGTTGGGACTTTCACGATGCCAGTTAGCTTCTTTTAATCTTCAGAGTAAAGGCGAGAGTTGTGCCGGCCTCTTCTTACAGGCCTATTATTTTCGTCAAGATACTCATTATTTTTTTCTAATTCAGAGTTATCAAATAATTTATTCTTCCAAAAAATTTCCTCAGCTTCAATCTCTATTTTGCTAACATCATTAGCTTAACCTCTAGTTGGTGAATTTTTCCATTCGATCAGCAAAAAAAATGTTTCCCCTTGGATATCTAGATTTAAAATCTCACCATCTGGATACTTCATGTTAAGGGGATGCTTTATCGGTTGACCATCTACCAGGATTTTTTTTATACCCTTTAAATTGAGAACACCTTGTAGTGTGTTTTCTTTAGATAATGGGAATGAACGTAGAAAGGAAGAAGGATCAACTTCTGCGCTTTCTAAAAAAAATTTAATACTGGTTCCATTGTCTATAATTTCTAATAGGCTTCCATCATGAAAATAAGCTGTACATTCGGAAAACTTCATTAGCATTATTTTTATTCTATTTTTGGTGGGTAAAGGTGGAAATTTTTGTCATTTTAGGGGATGCTTTCCCAGTAAATTTCTTCTGCCTCAATTTTAATCTCACTAATCTTATCAGCTTGAGGTTTAGGTGCATAGTTATCCCATTCGATTAGAAGGTAAGCTTCTTTTTGATTGGTTTTAAGGGTGAGTATTTCAGCATAATCGTATTCCATTTCAAGTGATTTATGAAGTTCGCGATCATCCAGTATTAAGCTTTTGATACTTATTATTTTTAGTACACCTTTAATTTTGTTGTCCTTTGAAAGAAGATTTTTTTTTAGAATTTCTTGTGGGTTTATTATACAGCTTTCAAGGAAAAAATCTATATCACTTCCTTTATGTGAGATTTTTCTTAGATATCCATCGTGAAAGTATCCGTTATATTTAGAGAAATCCATTTTTTTGTTCATGATTCGGCCGGGTATAAATGTGATTCTGGGCTATCTTTTGCAACGGGAACATCCTGTGCATTCAGATATTTATCTTTATCTCCCATTGTTGAATTAGGGTTGTGTCTATGCCAATGAGATTTTCCTTTGTGACCTGACTCTCCAGGTTTTGCTTCATCATACCTTAGTTTTTCTTCTGTTTGAATATTTTTAAATGAGCGGTGTCCATTAATTGCAGCTTTTGGGTGAGTGGTTTCTACCCAGTTGGAGTCCTCTAACAAAGTCTCTGGGTCTTTGGGGAGACTAGGGTCGATGTACCTATCATTTGTAGGAGGATGACTTTGAGGGGACGTAGGAGAGGCGTTTGTGAGAGCGCTGCCCGC
>Ga0180433_10008510_pt1 | contig 12748 bp, 10 predicted proteins | sample SS_ome_8_FD_132980 | JGI IMG/M metagenome (GOLD analysis project Ga0180433, IMG submission 132980) | Hypersaline lake sediment archaeal communities from the Salton Sea, California, USA - SS_1_D_1 metaG | ecosystem: Environmental > Aquatic > Non-marine Saline and Alkaline > Hypersaline >... | reverse complement strand
TTTTCACAAATGCCCTTTCGTTTTGATCTAATTAAAGGGTTTTTTTGATACTGTGATCAGTGTAACAATTAACCTTGTTTAATTAGAAGAAACTACTGTTGCACTTGCAACTTGAATCCAAGATTAAAAATATAATATAACTTCTTTCTATATAAGAACTCCATTATGAAAGTTTCTTTAGATAACTTAATAAGATTATTATATAAAAATATGTTTTTTTGTCAAATACCCTCTATTTTTTATTGATATTGTTTCATGTGGGATTGTTTTCCGTTGGCCGATCTTGGTGTTAATTTCAAATGGCAATGTTTGGGTGGTGAGAGTAGAAAATGAGTAAAATAGTAGTTTTGAAAAATATTGGGACAAAATGTTGTTTTTTGTATAAGTTATTAAAACAGTGTTAACATAAATCTTATATATTTTTTAAATGGGAATCTACTATGATGAAAAATCTAATAAAAGCTTCATTAGTTGGGACTTTGGTTGTTTTAATGGGTGTACTTTCTGGATGTGGTTGCGGATGTGGATGTAAATCGTGCCTTTCTAAAGAAACCAATCAAAATGATGCGAATGCAGCTGCAAAAGTTGCGGCGGCAGAAAAAAGTGATTGTAGTTGTTGCTGCAATTGTTCTAAATGTAATCATAATGTTGCTCAAGGAAATAATATGATAAAAGAGTTAAGATGGGATGTGATAGAAAAAGGGAAGGCTGATAGTGACACACCAAAAGCTGGTCAAAAAGTTACTGTACATTATACAGGTTGGCTCGCTGATGAAAATGATAATCCAAAAGGTGAACCTTTTGATAGCTCTGTAGCAAGAAATCAGGAATTTGAATTTATCATTGGTGTTGGCCAAGTTATTCAAGGTTGGGATAAAGGTGTGATTTCTATGAAGAAAGGCGAAAAACGCCGCATATATATTCCTGCAGAATTGGCATATGGTGCAAGGGGTGCCGGAGCTGTTATCCCGCCTAATTCTGACTTGATTTTTGATGTAGAATTATTTGATTTTGTGTAAACTTTTTTATAAAAAAGTTGTGTGAGATTTGATTTTTGACGTAGATTTTTTTGTTTTGCATAAACTTTTTTATAAAAAAATCGCATTTTTTAAAAAAATATATTATGTATTGGGACTATAGGGTAAAACTTATAGTTCCATTTTTTTTAAGGGGAAAGTAGTGAAGAAAATTGTTTTTGATTTTGAACATACTTTAGTGAGTCAAAGTGATATAGAAAAAATAAGTGAAAAACTTACCCCTGAGATAGAAAATATTAAAAAACAGCAGACTCTGAAATATAAAACAGATTATGCAAGTTTATATGTTCCGTTTGATCCAGAACTTTTGAATATTGTTGAAGCAATAATTAAAAAAAAGAAAAAATTAGATCCATATGTATTAATTGTTATAGGAATCGGAGGATCTAATTTAGGAACTATAGCTATCCATAAAGCTCTTCAAGGTGATTTTTATAATGAAAAAAAAGATGCAATGAAAGTATACTTTGCAGATACTGTAGATTCAGATTACCTGGAAAATATAGTGCAAATAATTGAGGGTTATCTTATATCTGGGAAAAATATCTTAATTAATGTGGTAACAAAATCTGGAACGACAACAGAAACCATAGTAAATTTTGAAATTTTTTTCGAGCTTATTAGAAGATACAGGCCTGATAATTATAGTGATTATATTGTAGTGACTACAGATAAAGATTCTAAGTTATGGGATTATGCTGGTCAAAATGCTATGGATCGTCTTGAGGTTCCAAAGAAAGTTGGGGGCAGATTTTCTGTGTTTACTCCAGTAGGATTATTTCCATTGGGGGTTTTGGGTATTAACCTAAAAAATTTATTAGATGGCGCAAAAAGCATAATAAAAGATTGTACAACAGAAGATATTTTTTCAAATCCAGCCGTCTTGAGTGCTTCTGTTATTTTTTATCATTATAAAAAAGGTGCAAATATACATGACTTATTTGTCTTTTCAAAATACTTGAGAAGCTTTGGTCAATGGTATAGACAGCTAGTAGGAGAGAGTGTTGGTAAAAAATTTAACAAAGAGGGAGATTTGGTTGAAGTTGGAGTGACGCCTACGGTCTCTGTTGGTACCGTTGATCTTCACTCGGTGGCCCAACTATATCTGGGAGGGCCACAAGACAAATTTACTACTTTTGTGACAGTTCAGCCAAAAAATGAGATTTACTTGCCTAAGATAGATGTATTTAATACATTTGTTGAAAATATTCAAGGAAAATCAGTATCTTTTATTATGAATTCCATTTTTGGTGGGGTAAAGGCGGCGTATGAAAATGATGGTCGACCTTTTGTATCAGTGGATTTACCAGCGGTTGATGAATATTTTATGGGTCAATTGCTCCAGTTGAAAATGCTAGAGATTATGTATCTGGGATATTTGCTTAATGTAAATCCCTTTGATCAGCCTCAGGTAGAGTTGTACAAAAAAGAAACAAGAAAGCTTTTGAGTAAGTAATATTACTTGTTTTTGGGAATTTAAAAAAAAGTTTTTGACTCACGAGTAGGAGAATAGTAGTGAATAAATGTATGATCATTTTATTGGGGATAACGGGAGATCTAGCAAAAAGAAAGCTAATCCCTGCAATATACTCTCTTATTTCAGATAAAAAATTAGAAAATTTTACGTTAATTGGAGTGGCGATAGATGATATGTCTATAGAGCATGTACTCAAAAGTGCAAAAGAATTTATAGAAAATATAGATGAAGCTATTTTTGCCAAGATGCTAAAAAATTCTTATTATCAAAAACTTGATTTTAATTCAAAAGAAGATTTTATAAAGCTTAATGCTTTTGTTTCAGCATTAGAAAAAGAACAAGAGTCTGTATGTAATAGATTAGTATATGTTGCAAGTATGCCATATTATTTTTGCAAAATAACAAAAAACTGCATAGCTTCAGGCCTGATGAAGAAAGTAGCAAGTACTGAGAATTTTTGGTATAGAATAGTATATGAAAAGCCATTTGGTTCAGATGCAGTATCTGCGTTAGAAATTAATACTTGTATAGCTCAAAATTTTTATGAAGATCAAGTGTATAGAATTGATCATTATCTTACAAAAGAGGTTGTTGGCAATATTGCATTAGTTCGTTTTACAAATTGTATATTTGAACCTCTTTGGAATAATAATTATATTGATCAGGTAAATATATTGTTGGAAGAAAAACTTTGCATTGAGGGTAGAGGGGCATACTATGATAAATATGGTGCAGTCAGAGATGTAGTTCAGAATCATATGCTTGAGCTTTTGGCCTTAATTGCTATGGAATCACCGGATTTGCTTTCTGGTGATAGTATACGAAACAAGCGTGTTGATGTGCTAAAAAACGTAGAATTTGTAGATGGCCTATTGGGGCAATATAAGGGATATAAAAAAGAGGATCATATAAAGTCAGATTCAGAGACAGAAACATTTGCATCTCTTTTGTTTAAGGTTAATAATGCTCGATGGTCCGGTGTACCATTTTACTTAAAGACGGGAAAATGTTTAGGAGCAAAAAAAACAGAGATCCAAATAAAATTTAAAAAAATAGATTGTATTTTGCTCAAAGGCTGCCCAGTTGAATCTAACTATTTAACCATTGGTATTTATCCAAAGGGAACCTTTTACCTTACGCTGAATGCAAAAAAGCCTGGCATGTTAAATGAAGTTATGCCGGTAGAGATGGAGTTTTGTCAGAGCTGTGTATTTGGAGGAGTTTCTCCTGAATCGTATGAAATTATTTTTCAAGAAGTGCTCAATGGAGAAAAATCGATATCAGTGCGATTTGACGAGATTGAATGCCTCTGGAAAATTACAGATGCTATTTATGCTCATAGATTGCCTATGTATACCTATGATTTTGGTTCTAGTGGACCAAAGGAAATAAAAGGTTTTGAGTATAAGTTTGGTATAAAAGTAAAAAAATAAATAAAGGGTTGAAAAAAATGAAGCTAGGTATCATTGGTTTAGGAAAAATGGGTAATGCAATTGCCTATCGAGTTATTAAGGGTGGATATGAGGTTGTAGGTTTTGATATTGATGATGCGCATATGCAAGAGGCTCAAAAAATAGGTGTTGAAAAAGCAGCAGATCTTGCAGATTTGGCAGAGCGAGCTGATGTTATTTGGCTTATGATACCATCGGGAAAACCGGTTGATGATATAATAGAAGCATTACTCCCTCATTTACAAGATGGAAATATAATTATTGATGGAGGGAATAGTAACTTTAAAAATTCACAAAGACGTGCGTTAGAATTAAAAAAACATGGGATATATTTTCTTGACTGTGGAACTTCTGGTGGACTGCGTGGACGAGAAAATGGATTTTCTTTAATGGTCGGTGGAGATGAAAATGTATATTTCAGAGTTTTGCCTATTTTAGAAGTAATTGCAGAAAAAAGAGGTGTTGGTCATATGGGACCATCGGGGGCTGGGCATTATGTGAAAATGATTCACAATGGTATAGAGTATGGTTTGTTACAGGCGTACGGCGAAGGGTTTCAGTTACTTAAAGAAGGGCAATATGAAGACCTAGACTTAGAAAAAATTGCATATATTTGGTTGCACGGCTCAATAATTAGATCTTATCTTTTAGAGCTTATTGATGAAGTTTATAAAGAAAAAAAAGATTTTTCGAAAATTTCAGGTGAGATACAAGAGGGTGGCACCGGTCGTTGGGCTGTCCAAGAAGCAAAAGACCAAGATATTCCAGTGCGTGTCTTAGAAGAAGCTCTTAAAGTGAGAAAATGGTCTCGGGAGTTTGGTGGAAATTATGCAACAAAGCTTGTTGTTTTATTACGTAACAAATTTGGCGGGCACTTTATTAAAACCCTTGATTAATTATAGAATTATTTTTCTAAAATAAAGAAGGTGATAGTTTTTTAAAATTCTTATTTTTTAAAATAAAAAAGGGTAGTTGTGAAATTTTTAAAAAAAATATTATTTTTGTTTTTTGTGATTTTTTTTATTAATGTTCCAACACAAATAAAAACATATCCGCATATTCCTCTCAAGGGATTATTTAATATTTTAAAAATAGATGATATAGGCTTTGGTCACGCATTGTTACATTCTCGGTGGATTGAGAATATATATCAATATGGTGATGGGAAAGCACCAAGTAAAGAAAATGAGTGGAAAGGTATAGAGGGAATCGATCCAATTGTAAATTTGGTAAGAAAATTATGGTTTAGGTATGAAGAAAATTATCAACTATTGCCAACAAAAAAAGGTGATTTTGCAAGTATTAGAGATAATCAATTGGGAGTAGTATTTGGAAAGCTAATGAACTGTGTGTACAAAGGTTTTGATAAGGAATCAAAGAAAGAGTTTATTTATGCAATGTTCCCTGGCACTGTCAAAGAAGTCAAAAAATATTCTCAAGAGTTGAATAATCCTGAATTTGATGAGATTCGTAAGGCAGAAAGGATTTTAGTAAAAGAAACGCTACCAAAAATAATGGAGAAGATAGGAGCCGATAAGGGATGGGACCCAGAGGTAAAGTTTGTGATGAAACAGGAAAGAAAAAAAGCTTTTGCTAATATTCCACAGTATATACAAAACAAATATAACAATATTAAAATTAAGCAAATACAGAGTCGCACTAATTTATTATGGGATTTGGCAAACAAACTTTTGCAACCAATTAAGCAAGCATTTGAATTTTGTAAAAAGAAAGGGGTATATTTACAAAGAACAACAGAAGGGATTTTATGGGCAATTTTTTTCCACAGAATTGATAAGATGAAGTTGCAAGGGCAAAAGATACAAGCTATTAATAATTGTCTTTTTCAGATTGATAATAGATTTAAAAATAAAGACTTCCAAGATAATAAAAAACTTACTGTTTTGTATGGTGCCAAAAAGGATTTAGATGATTTTGAAGAAAGAATTAAAGGTCTTTCTGTTTGTAAGCAACTAGGAGAGATGGCAAAAAATTATGATTTGGCATTGAACTTCCTTTTATATGTATTGGCTGGGAAATTTCCTCCCTTGATCTCTCAAGGAAGATATGGATATGAATATGCAAAAGGTGAAATTTCTGAGGTTCGTCCAAATTGTTATGAGGTTGCAATGCATTATCTATTGAGCATCTTGTGGTATAATCCAGAAGAAAAAATATATGATAATACGCTTTTTCCTACAAAAGTTATTCAAGATGGTAAGGGTTTTAAAAGATTTCGAGATGCTCTTAAGTATTTTTATCTGGCAACTGGAAAAAAAATAGGGGCCCAAGCCTATACTTCTGAGTTTGTTATACAAGATAAGAGCAATAAACCTAAGCTTGTGAAGTTTACTTCCTTATTAAAATTAAAAGACATTATTCCAAAGAGTGAGATTGTAAAACTTCGAATAGCAGATATTCCAGTCCAATTTATAAATACTTCTGAAGTTGAGCAAGAAGTTATGAATATTGTATCTAATCTTTCTGGTATAAAGTATGAGCAGGATATAAAGGGTGTGGGGTTTGAATTGACTCCAAGCGTGCAAAATTTTATAACTTTGTGTAATTATTTTTATGGAACTGAGGCCGAATCACTTGAAGAACTAGGCAATGCTCTTTCTACAGAAAATAGGGAAATAATATTTGAAAAAAAAGATGAAAAAGATGCACCAAATGAGATAAAAATAACGGTGAAAGATAAGATTAAAGGTTATTCTTTTGATGTTACCGTAGATATAAAAACAAGACATGTGACTCTTGATGTTCCAGGACGAGAAACATCAACTTCTGATATTTTAAAAAAGGGCTTTGCAAAAATTCTTCTAAGCAAAGTTATTACAAAGACAGAGGATAGTCAGGAAGAAGAAGAGGAGGGAGAGTCTGAAAAAGAGAAAGAAACGGAGGCCAGAAATAGTAACATTTTGACCTTGCTTACTTCTAAGGAATTGCTTACAACTTCTGATGTTACTTTTACATTGCCCATATTAAATCTTATATATTATTCTCTGATTCTTGAAAAGCCAAAAGTAAAATTAGCGGTAATAAAAGATATCTTAAGGCGGCATGTTAAATATTATGAAAGTCTTAAAGGGTTGTTGCATAATCTTATTGAAAAATTTCCAGCAGATGATCCTTATTTAACGCCAAGATTGAATGCGATTATATTGGTCTCAGGAGCCTATAAAAAAGACCCAATTTTAAGGCAGTTTTTAGAAAAAAGCACGGTTGAAAAGTTATTATTTGATGGTATACGGTATGCAGAGAATGAAGGAGAAGCACTTCTTGTATATCTTGATCTGATAGATAAAGTAGAAGATATTAATAAGGGATCGACAATTGTTGCTGCACTGTCAAATGGCTATAATAGAATTGTTAAATTAATAAAAAAAAGAAAAGAATTTGATTTTGATAAAAACACTCAGCTTTTCAATATATTTACATTATCAAAGATGTTAGATCGGGGGTATAAAGATATAGCATTGAGAATCATGAAAAAGCGCCCAGGAGCCTTTAAGAGCCAAGCAATTCTTATTTCGGCCATAGACCGGGGGTATAAAGATATTGTTCGAAGAATATTATATGAAATGCCTATTAGTAGCATATACCAAGATGCTGTTCGGTCGGCAATAGAGCAAGGCCATGAGGATATTGTTTTTCAAATGCTCAAGGGGCATAAGTTACATCCTCGTAAAGAAGTATTTAGGGCGATCATAGGATTTGCAAAGAATAAAAAAAATATGGGACTTCTTTCTCTTGTTCTTATTGCCGCATCAAAAGAAGGTTACCAAGATATTGCTACAGAATTGTTGAGTTTTCCAAATATAAAAATAAATGTTCGAGATTATGATGGGTATACTCCATTGATGTGGGCAGCTTGGGAGGGGCATAAAGAGATAGTTGGATTGTTGCTTACTCATCCAAGAATAAAAATGTGGCTAAAAGCAGATAGAATGACTGCATTAGAGCATGCAAAGGATAAGAATCACTGGGAAATTGTGAGAATGCTTAAAGAGTGTATGAGAAAGAAAAGAAAAAGATAGTTTTAGTTAAAAATATAAAAAAATATAAAAAGGGTAGTTGGGGTGGATTGAGAATATCTATAAGTTAAAGAATTTGAAAAATTAAAGAAATCTCAAAGAGACAGTCAAGAGTATAATGTTATAAAAGAGAATATATAAAACTATGAAAATAATAGATATAAGTTGGCCCATTAATCAAGATGCTACTGAATATAAAGATCGAAAAACTGTTTTGTTCAAGCAAAATAAGATATTTGAAAAAGATGGTGCGCGTGATTCGCAAATTACCATGAACTCTCATACGGGAACGCATGTAGATGCGCCAAGTCATTTTTTACAAGATGGGAAGCCTATTGACCAGGTGAATTTGCATAACTGTATTGGCAAAGCAAAAGTTTTGGATTTTACTGGTGTAAAAGAGAGCGTTACAAAAGCTGATTTACAAAAACATGATATCAAAAAAGATGATATTATTTTGCTTAAAACAAAAAATAGTTTTTTGCCGGTGACAGGGCCATTTGAGAAAGAGTTTATTTTTTTAAAAGATTGTGGCGCAAAATATTTGGCAGAGAAAGAAATAAAAGCATTAGGCATAGATTATCTTGGTCTTGAGCGTGGGCAAGAAGGGCATCCGTCACATGTAGACTTGATGAAAAAAGATATAGTGATTATAGAAGGGTTGCGCCTGGGACAGGTCATCCCAGGCGACTATTTCTTTATATGTTTACCAGTACGAGTTGTAGGTCTTGAAGCTGCTCCTGCGCGAGCTATTTTGGTGCCGGAGTTTTATTCTTCATTTTGACTTTCACTGGTATTGGTTGTTTTACGAGTACGGGAGGAGCTACTCCTTTGACTTCTCCCCAAGATTCCCATCGTGGTCTCTTATTTGTATAATCTGCGGCATAGCCCCTGTGGAATATTGTAATAAAGTGTTTTCTTGTAGCGCTGTCTTTGAGAAGCTTTCCACTCTTTGAGGTGATAGCATATCCAAATGATTTACCTCGCATGATTTTTGATCGTTCACCAGGTTGCAGCGTTGAGCTTGTTCCTGCGTCAGAATAGAATCGTAACTCTCGATCTGTTGAGTTAAATACTTCCCAGTATCTCTTTTTTAGATCATCGACAGCTCTTCTTTCTTTTGGGATAGTGATTGCACGTTTTGGTGGCCATTCTTTTCCACGCCACCAATATGGCGAGGCATCGTAGACATAAGTGGTTCTTGGGTAATCATAATCATAACATGAATCATCATAGCAGTCGTAATATCTTCTGTAAGGGTAACCATAATATCCATAGGATCCCCAATATGGCCAACCCCACCAACTTCTCCAGTAAGGTCGTCTCCATCCCCAACGTCTCCAATAAGGGCGTCTCCTACCCCAACGGCTTCGATGGCCCCAGCGGCCTCTCTGGCCTCTACGACCTCGCCAGCCTCCCCGGCCTCTTCCTCTAAATGCCATTCGGCCACCTCTGAATCCACCACGTCGGCCGAATCCACCACGGAAACCACCTCGGCCGCCTCTAAAGCCGCTACGGCCTCCACGGAATCCGCCTCTTCCACCTCGCATGCCGCCACGGCCTCCACGACCGCCGCCTCTACGTGCGATGCTCAGAGGGATAAAAATCACAGAAAGTAGGAGTAGTACTGCTGCGATTATTTTTATTGATTTTTTTTCCATTTTTTTCTCCTTTTTAAAAAAATTATCTTTTGTTATTGCTTGGAGCATACCCTTTCAGGGTATGAGAAATTTTATAAAAGCGCCTGATGTATAATCAGGCGCTTTTATATTTTTATTTAGTTCCAAGTTTCTATTTGGATTCGTCCTTCTGGGTCAATGTATATTTTAACAAAGTGATCTTGTATGTTGTAGAATGCTGCAGTTTTTCTATCTTTTGTTATTACTCTGAAGTTAAAACTATTTGAGTGCCAGACTTCGGAGCCGTATTGTTCCCCTGGTGCTATCATTCTACCTGGATCGCTTCTATCTTCAGTTAAGATTGCGATCTCCCTTCCTGTGTCGTTCATTACCTCCCAGAATGGGAAGCCTTTTTTATCTTTGAGATAATCACCTAAGCCTTCATGATATCTGTTATAAACGACAAGTGGTCTGTCTTCCCATGCCCATGCAAGGTCTATTAAAGGAGCACCGAACCACCAGCCACGTCTCCAGTATCGGCCTCTCCACCAACCTGGTCGTCTCCATCTCCATCTGCCTCTCCAGCCAGCCCAACGCCAGCCAGGTCTTCTGTGTATCCATCTATGGTGTCGGCCCCATCTGCCTCTATGGCCCCATCTGCCTCGGTGACCCCAACGGCCCCCTCGACCTCTACCTCTTCCGGCAACAACAAGACCACGGCCTCGACGTCCCACAGCAGCGAATCTTCGGCCACCTCTGCCTCGTCCGACAGCAGCAAATCGGCCTCCTCTTCCTCGTCTGACAGCCATTCCTCGGCCACCTCTGCCTCGCCCCATGTGGGCTCGACCTCTGCCGCCTCTAAAGCCACCACGGCCGCCTCTGCCGCCTCTTCGGCCTAAGCATAATGGTGAAAATACCGTTGCAAACATAATTGTTGCAAGTGCAAGTATTTTCATTTTTCGTATATTCATAATGATTCTCCTTTTTAAATGAGATTAATAAGATATTTCAAATTTATCTTTGGCATGTAGCCCATATTTTGTGATATTTGTTGTGTATTGGGCAGAATGAAACCCTTCTGGCATAAGGACATTTACAGGTGATCTCATGAACAACCTTACAACCAGGACAATAATAGCCATCATACAATCCATGCTTGAGATAACGCTTATCAAGAATTTGCCCTCTAAATATTTTACATGATAGGCATTTATATTCTGGGCATCGAGAATTTCCTGCTGGGTATCTAGCACTAAATGTTATCGGCGCAAAAACAGCTGATATTGCTAAAATTCCCAGAGCTAATGTTTTTAGTGAAAAGCTTTTCATCTTTGTCTCCTTTTTAATAAATTTATCGCCTTATAATGCGTCTCACTCTTCTTGCTGGACGGTGATGATAATATCCTCCTCTACAACGATGACATCGATCTCTGTAGCGGTATCTTCGATATGGGTAATAGCCATAATAAGGCCTTCCCCAGTATCTTGGGCCCCAGTATCCAGGTCCCCAGCCCCCATAATATCCGGGTCCAAAACCAATAGAAACCCCACCTCTCGGGCCTCCAAAACCAAAGCTGAAGGACTTTATTTGATGGGCTGTGCCGAGTAATACTAATCCCAGCATAAGTATACCAAGAAAACTTTTGTTTTTTCTCATAGAAAACTCCTTTCTTTTTTGTGTGACGCTTCTTGTACCGTTCTTCAGTTAAATATTAACAAATAGCAAACAATAAAATCAACAATTTTATTGAAAAAAAATTACTTTCTATGATGTTAAATGCCTTTTTTTGGGTATTTCTCCATTAGAAAGGAGGTTTTAGCTGATAAAAATCTTGATATTTTTGCTCAAATATAGCTCTTTTGTGAGATTTTTTGTAAATATTGATTGGTAGTTCAATTGTTTTTATAGTTTGAGTAAATGTATGTAAGTGCATTACTAAAAAAGTCAGAATATAAGGGGGAAAATAACTGCTTCGGAAGGGAGAAAAAATTACAAATCTAGACTAGAAATTGGCGAAATTAAAAGAGAGATTATAGGGCTTAAAAGAAATAAAAAAACTTAAAAAAGAAGTGCCATTAAGATGGTAAATGGTATATAAAATATCTGGCGAAGGTGTTTGTAAAGAGCTTATAAGAAGGGCGTCTGGCAATTAGTTTGCCAGACACCCCTTTTTTTTGCTTCTCTTGAGTTTCTTATTCTACAACGACGACCTCTTCTTGTTCTGTTGGCTCTTCTTCTGCACCTATTGGCTCATTTTGCCTAATTATCTGTAGTATTTCATTGCCAAAATCATCTTCTCCGATATAGACTTCTATGAAGTGTTCAGGTGAATTAAATTCTCTTATAAATATTGGGCTACCATCTCTACCTCTAGTCATAACTCTGAAGTCAAAGTTCCTTGGGTGCCATATTTTTGTTGGGCCTTCTTGATCGTAAGGTATTAATATACCAGGATGTCCAGGAGTTTTGGAAATAACTACGATATCATCACCAGTATTGTTAGTAATCTCCCAGTATGGGGCGCCCAGACCGTCGGGAAGAAGCCCGCCTGGACCTTGTACATATCTTATTACCGTTTCTGTTTGAGGCATAGTATCCCATATTATTTGAGGTTTTGGCCATATTTCTACTGGGACAGGGTCTGTTAGCCAGGCTATTTCACCTAGTGCAAGGCCAAGACTACCAAGGATTATTTCGAAGTCTCTTCTCCAATGAGGCCCCCATCGGCGTCTCCAGCCAGGACCTCGGCGTCCCCAGCGTCGTCCGCCAGGGACCTTTTTGCCTTTACCTTTTTTGCTTATGCCGGCTTTTTTGCCCTGTTTACCAGGACCCTTTTTACTTTTACCTTTTTTGCCTATGCCGGCTTTTTTGCCCTGTTTGCCAGGACCCTTTTTACCTTTACCTTTTTTTCCAGGAATAGCCTTGTATGATTTCTTTTTGGGGATAGCCTTGTATGATTTCTTTTTGGGGATAGCTTTGTATGATTTCTTTTTGGGGATAGCCTTGTATGATTTCTTTTTGGGGATAGCTTTGTATGATTTCTTTTTGGGGATAGCTTTGTATGATTTCTTTTTGGGGATAGCTTTGTATGATTTCTTTTTGGGGATAGCTTTGTATGATTTCTTT
>Ga0180433_10008508_pt1 | contig 12752 bp, 9 predicted proteins | sample SS_ome_8_FD_132980 | JGI IMG/M metagenome (GOLD analysis project Ga0180433, IMG submission 132980) | Hypersaline lake sediment archaeal communities from the Salton Sea, California, USA - SS_1_D_1 metaG | ecosystem: Environmental > Aquatic > Non-marine Saline and Alkaline > Hypersaline > Sediment... | reverse complement strand
TATTTAGCTTCGTAATCAAAAAATTTGTTTTTAGTTTTTATTAGTACTACTGGAAGAGCTTTTGGTTTAGAATGATATCCCATCACACCAACTGTATATTCATCGCCCTGTATATACTCTTCAATAAGTACTTCATCTGAAAATTTATATGCTTCGTTTACAGCAGTTTTAAGTTGTGAATTGTCATTTATAAGTGATACTCCCCAGCTTGCTCCACATGAGGCAGTTTTTACTATTACCGGAAATGTAAATAATTTACGAACAAAATTTTTTAAATCTTGGAATCTGTAGTAATCCTTGTGTATTTGAATACTATTGGGGACTAATATACCTTGATATTTTAAGACTGCTTTTGTAACTGTTTTGTCGAAACAAACTACAGAAGATTTCATTCTTGGACTAATATACGGTACACCAATAGAATCAAGTAAACCTAAAAGTTTCCCATCTTCTCCAAATGTATTATAAATAGCTACTATCGCAACATCATAATTCTGTTTCACTTTAAACAGTGGAAACTTGCTCAAATAGTAACATTCATTCACTTTTTTGTTTTTTATTATTAGATGAAATGGTACGTATGTTTTAACTTTTTTCAGATTCTCTTTTGAGATTCGAAATGATTCTGGAATTAAATCATCGATAAGAAGAATATCTATCTTATACTTTGAATCATCTAGACTATCAAGTATATTTAAAACTGTATTATTTGATCCTGTACTAGTCTTTAGGTTACGAGCAGTTATTATTGCAATGCGAATAACTTTATTCATAATTTTTTCTATTCATTTATTAATAAATTATCTATGAATTTGATTATACTATGTATTTTGTAATATTTCTTCCTAAACCTTATAATCTTTAGTGTTACTTGATGTATTTTAATTCGTTATATTCTTTATGGACATTAAAATACTTGAAAAATATGAAGTCTTAAGAATTTGTAAGGAGTTAAATATTCACCCACTTCAATCTGCTGCTTGGGGAGAGGTAAAGATGCCGGAATGGGAGGTAGAGAGAATATTAATTAATGAGAAATTTCCTCTTTCAATATTTATAAAACAGATCCCATTAATTGGACTGAAGTTTGGGTATATTCCCAGAGGTATAGTTTTTAATGACGATAGGAATGTATCAATGATTTTAGATTCTTTGATTAGTTTTGTTAAACAGAAGAAGCTTTCACATTTGCTTGTTGATCCCGCAATTGATTTTGAGAACTACTTTATGGACAAGGATATTGATATTGATAGATCACTAAAAGAAAACAATTTTAAAGTAAGCGGAAGGCAGGAGCAGCCTATCCGGACTGTTGTTTTAGATCTATCAAAAAGTGAAGATGAACTCTTAAGTGATATGAGATCCAAACATAGGCAGTATATTCGAAAGTCCAAGAGAAATGGAGTTGTCATTGAAACAGCTAATGACGAGAATATCGATAACTTTATTCATATAATTGATGCCATAAAGAAGGAGAGAGGGTACCTCATGCACGAGGGCGATTATTATCGAAAGGTATGGAAGAACTTCAGGCAGGAAGATAAAGCATGTATGTTTCTTGCAAGAGTAAGAGGCGAAATTATTGGAGCTTATATGCTGATTTTCAGCAGGGATAATACCTATGAGATGTTTGGAGGCTGCAACAGGGAGGGTAGAAATCTTCTTGCAAATTATGCTCTCAAGTGGGAAAGCATAAAGTATTCAAAAAGTATAGGTAAAAAGTACTATGACCAATGGGGAGCTGAACTGGTACACGAAGGACTTGTCCAGTTTAAAGAAGGTTTTGGAGGAAAAATTATAGAGTATCCATCTCAATATGTTTATATCAATAGTAGCCTAGGGTATATGGTTTATAAGATACTTAGGAAGGTTAATAGTTTGAGAAAATATTCATGATAAAACAAATTTCAAAAAGAGAATATATTAATTTCTGGAGGAGAAATAACGGTTCCTGCCTGCAGTCATGGGCCTGGGGGCAGTTTAAATCATATGCTTGGAGAGTCGAAAGACTGGGTATATTTGCAGGTGAAAAATTGATATCAGTTGTATCAGTTCACATCCGAAAACTTCCCTTCTCTTCTCTGATTAAATTATCAGGTATCACTGGTTTTGCTTATATACCAAGAGGTTTAGCTGTGAATGATGTTTCAAACATTCAAAAAGCTTTAACCGAGATTGATCATTATTTAAAGGAGATGAAAGTAGCTTTTGTTTTGATAGATCCTGAAAATAATGTTTTTATAGAAGATTGGAACGATAAGTTTAGGGAAGCACTAAAGAATGTGGGGTGGCAGAAAGAAGGAATTACAATACAACCAAATCAGACAGACATCATAAAAATTGATAAAAGCGATGAAGAATTATTCAAATCATTTCGTCCGAAATGGAAACGAAATATAAATAAGGCAAAGAGACACGGAGTGGAAATATTTGATATTGAAGATGGTTCTGCTGTTGCGAAGTTTTATAGTGTACTTACCGATGTTGGGAAAAGAACTGATTTCAAGTGCCACGAGATGTCGTATTTTCAAAATATGTGGCAAGAGCTGAGAAAGGATGATGAGATTCGGATATTTACAGCAGAATTGAAGGGTGAAGTATTAGCATCATATCTCATTCTAGTAGGAGAAAATATAGTATATGAGACGTATGGCGGGTCCACGTTAAGAGGGCGTGAATTTGAAGCCTCTTTTTTACTTAAGTGGGAGATCATAAAGAAAATGAGAGATGAGGGAAAAATTTACTATGATCAATGGGGAGTAGCCCCAAAGAATGTTAAAGATCATCCTCTAGAAGGAATATCTTACTTTAAGAGCGGGTTTGGAGGGGAGTATGTAGAGTTTTTAGAGCAGTATAAAAAGATTTATAATAAGAAAGTTTATAAGATTTACCAGCTTTTTAAGAGATGATTTGTACTAAAAAACTCCATATTTCTGTCTAAGTCCAGCAGCCTTAATATTGCTATTAAGAGAAAATATTTTTACAAGAGTTTTTAATCGATTGTGAGTTGTTTGTGTTCCATAAGGGGTGTAATCTAGATCAAAGGTTACAGTTTCTCCATCTATACGATAACTAGTAATACCAGTCCAATCTGCGGGATTATCCCCAACAAATGGTATAAGCCCTTTTAATGTGTTTATGGATACATTACTATTAAAAAGCAGTATCATCTTATACTGATCGTAACTGGCGTTAGCAAATGTCCCGTTAACTTGAGAAACAGTTGATTTAATACTAGAAAAGTGACTATCCTTATAACTTCTTGCTGAGCTTGTGATGCTAGGAAGCAATGGATAAAAAGTATTGCCTGGGCAAGCTGTTGCAGCTACATCTCTATGACCCATAACAGTTGATGGATAAGAAGGTGTAAAATCATAAAAAGCTGACTTTTCGGCTATTAATCTAGTGAGAGCGTCTTGGGCGGCTTGACTAGGGTAAGAACTCGTGAAATCCCCTATAAGTGAAATTCCTATACTGTTAGCATTAGAAGCACCTGCATGGTAGCCTTTTGCCTCATCTCCGCCAAGTTTTCCTTCAAATATATTGCCATGCATATCTATAAGATAATTATAACCGATATCACCCCAGCCAAGGGTATTCGCATGATATTCATAAATTATATTAATCCATTTATAGGTATCAGATTCATTTGGTGTTGCTGTATGATGTATTATTATCTTTTGAGCATCATAGTAATATGGGTACCAAGTGAGGTTACCCCCTGATGGTTTTAGTCGTGGATCATTTATATCAATTGCTGGACTTCCATCAAACCAATTCTGTCTTGGAATGATATTTATGCTTGAATATTTAATTCCGGAATTATAACTCGTACTTGCGCTGACTGTCAGTGATTCAGAGTATCCTTTACTTGAATATAGATGAAGTTCTAAATCTGATAAATCTTGAATATTACTTATAAAAAGGTATCTTTTGTTCAGTGGATATAGTTCAGATACTAGAAAATCTATCTCTTCTCCGATTTCATCTGAGATTTCAATTTTTTCTAACGTTGAAAAATTTTCCGAATTAGTAAGTTGCCAGCTAAAGTCTCCTCTACTCCATTTAAAAGCAAATGCCTCAGCTTCAATTGAGTCCAAATCTATCTGATTTACAGAGTTACTATCCAGATTATCTAAACTAATTGTATTTGATACATCATTTAGATCATAAGAGAATTCTTTTATCGAATAAGCATCTCTTTCATTATTTGTGTGTAGTTCAGGTTTATTATCCTCTGTCTTTATGCCTAAAGTATAAAAATTTTTAAGATTTCCTTTAGTAGAATATGCGGGACTACTGTGTACTTTTTCCTTCAAGATAGATTCCTCTCTATCTGGAGTATAGTTGTTACTTACAAAACAAACTGTAAATAAGAAAAGAATTGAGAAATATATGCAAATTATTTTTTTTGTTAAGATTCGTTCCACCTTGATGACACTTATAAATTGTGTTAATGTAATTTATTATTCTAACATATTTAAAGCTATTTTTTAAAATAAATTAATGAAAAAGAAATTAAGTATTTTTCTTTCCATTTTCACACTTTTACTATCAGCTATTTTTTCTCCCCTTAATAAGGTTTTTGCTCTTGAACAAGATGTTCGATCTCAGATAGAAGAGATGACTTCATCTGAAAAGGAGTTCCTCTTAAATAGATTTTTAGTTAAATACAGGGAAGATATTCCGGATCAAGGCGAAGACGAAAAAGGTAATGTGAGCATAACTGCTATAAAGGGAGAAACTAAAATAAAAAATGTATTTCTTGAAGAAAATTCTATTGAAGGAGTAGTAAGTCTGAGCATTACAGATGAAGATCTATCAGTTACTGAAAAAGACGATAAACTTGATAATCTTCGTTTCGAAATGCTTGCTTATGCTTTGGATCCAAGAGTTGAAATTGTACAGCCTGTATATATTTATAAACTTAGTGCCTGGCAGAGGAGCGGTGATAGAGACTACCCGGGGAATGATTTCAATGCTACAAATCATTGGTATTATGACAAGGGAAATGTACGAGAGATGTGGCAGGATCAGAATTGCCTAGGTGGAGGTTCTAACTGTGGGGGTGATGATTCTATCATTGTAGCAGTTTTAGATACTGGTGCTGCGGTAGAAGACAGGACTAGTAATTTTTACGGGGAATCTACTCAGTTTGATTTTGATATTGCTCCTGAGCTGAATACAGGCAACGGCTTCAATCTTTATACAAACAGCGGCGAAACAAACTGCAGCGACGGCATAGATAATGATTTGAATGATTATATAGATGACTGTCATGGATTCAATGCTTATGAAGAATGGATATGTTATGTGTATGCTCCTTATATAGGTGTTGAATGTAATAGTGCACAGTGGTCAGAGACCGGCCATCCGAATGATGATTTCGGACATGGATCTTATGTTTCTAGTCTTATAGCTTCAAATGTCGATAATGCAGGTGCAAACCCTCCTGGAAGCAGTGTCTCCCCTGCTCATGATGTGACAATTATGCCTATTAAAGTCGGAGAAAGGATCACTCATGCTTCGTCTCCAGGAACTTTTGGTCCTGAGATTTACACGGATGATGTATGCAATGCTTTACGCTATGCACGTGTAAATGGAGCTGATGTTATAAATATGAGCTTTGGTGGCGGAGGCTATGACTCTATCTTCGAATATTATGTAAATGAAGCCTACAACGCAGGTATAACACTGGTAGCAGCATCAGGAAATGAATCAACTGACTGGAGTATGCAGCCAGTCAGCTATCCTGCTGCATTTAATAACGTTATAGCTGTTGGAGCAACTGACTCAGGAAATAATCGGGCAAATTATTCAAATGGAGGTAGCAATCTCGATATAGTAGCAGCTGTTGGAGATGGAGGGGACGCTGGGAATGCTACTTGGCAGCAGAGCTTTGCTTGTTTTGATAACTATCCTGTTACATGTCATCAGAACGTTCAAACTAATTATAAAAGTTTTTCTACTCAATATGGAATAGGAACCTCTTATGCAAGTCCACAGGTTAGTGGAGCTATTGCTTTGATGTTAAGTAAAGATGGTACTTTAAATAATTTTCATTTGTATAATTTATTGACAGGGAGAACTACGGTTCTTGATTCAGCCGAATCTAACTATACAGGGTATGGATTATTAAACTTTGAAGAAGCGTATAGTTATCTTGATACAGTAAACTCAACAAGCAATCCAAATTTCAACCCATCAGCCAATGGAGATAATAATACAGATATTATAGCTATGCATAGGAGTAATACTAAGGTTGATGTTACTCCTTCCACAGGGACAAACTTTGGGGGAGGAAGTTCGGGGTATCAAGTATGGAATACAAATACAGGATATGACTCGAGTAACTGGATTGTTTTGGAACCTGCTGATGTAGACGGTGATGGGACAAAAGACCTAATTGCCTTTAAAAAATCAAGTACGCGAGTGAATGTCACTCTTTCTTACTCAGATTCATTTGGACGTGGTTATAAGAATTCCAAAATATGGAATAGAAATACAGGTTATGATTTACAGAATTGGCAATTACTAAATCCAGCAGATGTGAATGGAGATGGGAAAGCAGATCTAATAGCGTATAATAGATACACAACAAAAATAGATGTAACTTTATCTGATGGACTTTCTTTTGGAGGTGGGAACTTGGGGTATCAAGTATGGAATAGCTACACAGGGTATGATACACCTTACTGGCAATTACTAGATCCAGCAGATGTGAATGGGGATGGGAACGCGGATCTAATAGCGTATCATAGATATACGACAAAAGTAAATGTAACTTTATCAAACGGGTCTAACTTTGGAGGGGGAAACTTGGGGTATCAAGTATGGAACAGCCAAACAGGATATGATACACCTTACTGGCAATTACTAGATCCAGCAGATGTAAATGGGGATGGAAACGTGGATCTAATAGCATATCATAGATATACGACAAAAGTGAATGTAACTTTATCAAACGGATCTAACTTTGGAGGAGGGAGCTTGGGGTATCAGGTATGGAACAGCCAAACAGGATATGATGTTGCTAACTGGTGCATACTAAACTAAAGAATTCTATAATGAGATTTATGTTGGGTATAATACTTTTGGTATAAAGATTTTTTAAAAGTATATAATCCTGTTCTACAAATTAGGAGAGTCTAATTAAATTAGATGATTGAATCTCAAAGTGTTATTTTGTATATTCCAGATTATTGATATAATTATGAATATTATTTGTGTTTGAGGAATATAGTGAATAATGTATTTTTATCTGTTGTAGCACCTGTCCGTAATGAATCTGAAAACCTTCAGAATTTACATAAAAGACTTATAAAGGTTTGCAGTAAGCTCGGTAAACCTTATGAGATCATATATATTGAGAACGGATCTACAGACAACTCTCTAGAAATACTAAAGAAACTTAAGGGAGCAAAAGTGATTGTTTTGAGGTGGTCTTCTGGTGTTATGAAGTCCGGTCAAACAGCAGCACTTGATGCTGGTATCAAAGAAGCAAAAGGAAACATCATCGTAACTATAGACTCTGATCTTCAGAATCCCCCGGAGGAAATACCTAAATTACTTAAGAAATTAGAAGAGGGATATGATGTCGTTTCTGGATGGAGGAAAAAGCGTAGAGATAATTTTTTTATAAGAAATTTATCAAAATCAGGTAACAGTCTAAGAAAATATATCATAAACCCTGGAGTTAATGACTTAGGCTGTACATTAAAAGTATATAGAAGAGAGTGTTTTGAAGGAATAGATCTATATGGCGAGATGCATAGATATATAGTTGCAATTCTTAAGTGGAAGGGTTTTAAGATTATTGAGATAGAGGTTGAGCATAAAGAAAGGAAAAATGGTAGAAGTAAATACAACTGGAAAAAAATGTTTCGGGGGTTTGTAGATATGTGGCAGATATGGTTTCTTGAAAAGTACTCTGATAGACCTCTTCACCTTTTTGGTATTTCTGGTTGTTTGTTAGGGGGGATAGGGATTCTTAGTTTACTAATATTAGGGATATTAAGACTTTTTAAGATTATATCGCTATCAAATTCTATCTGGCCTCTAATAGCGGTCTTACTTATCATCGTTGGACTTCAATTCTTTATTTTCGGAATAATGCTGGATATGCTTATCAGAAACTACTATGCGCAGGGGAAGGAAAAAAGTTATAGTATCAAAAAAATCCTTAAAGTTTAGATTTTTTTTCATTTGATGAGAATATTATTCTATGGTTATGAATATCCGCCACTCGGAGGTGGTGCAGGAAATGCCACAAAAAATCTATTTAAGAAGTTTGCGAAGGAAAAGAATCTTTATATAGATTTTATCACTTCTTCTCTTGATAATAGGTATAAAGTAAAGAGACAATTTAGGAATATAACGTTTTATGAATTACCTACAGGAGTTAAATCGGGGAATGATTTTCACTCTCAGAAACCTATAAATATGATTCTTTATACCTTTAGATCTTATCTGCTTACATGGAAATTAGTATTAAATAACGATTACGATCTGAGTCATTTTTTTGGCTTTCCTGGAGGGTTAGTTTCTTTACTCTTTAGATGGAAGATGCCTTATATCATATCACTTCGGGGGGTAGATGTTCCTGGTTATAATAAAAAGTTTGAAAGGTATTATATCTTCTATAAGCCTTTAAGTTGGTTGATATGGAAGTTTGCTAGTTTCGTTGTAACAAATAGTAAAGAATTAACTGAGCTTGCTAAGGAAACTAATAGAAACATAAGTTACAAGATCATACAAAATGGAGTAGATATAGATTTATGGAAACCTCTTGATGAAAAGGATAAGTATAAGATGTTTTCAATAACAGCTGGAGGAACAAGAATGATAAAGAGGAAAGGACTTGAATATCTTATCAAGGGATTTGCAAAGTTTCATAGTGAAGTTAAAACTAGTAAGTTAGTTTTAATGTCTGATGGTGAGGAGCTGGACAATTTGAAAAGATTGGTGCGTGAATTAGATGTTAAAGAAGCAGTTATATTTAACGGTGTTACCAAAGAAAGAAAGATACAAAGTTTACTACCTAGATTTCATTTATTTTGTTTACCTTCTTTGTATGAGGGTATGAGTAATGCGGTTCTTGAAGCATTGTCTTGCGGTTTACCTGTTATATTAACTAATACTGGAGGGGTAGAAGACATAATAAGAAGAAACGGATTTATAGTTGATATAAAGGATTCAGAGGGCATATATGATAAAATAAAAAAACTATACAAAGATAGAGAACTTAGACAAAGCATGGGAAGAAGAAGTAGAAAAATAGCAGAAAAGAAAAACTGGCAAAAGGCTGCAGATAAGTATTTAGATTTATATAGAAAAATAGTTTCTTCATGAGAATAGGATTATATATAAGAGGAATTTCGGAAAAAATTGGAGGTGCTAGACAATCGATAGAGCTTATGTCTAGGGCATTAATTGACGCAGTCAGCACTGAAGATGAGCTATATATATTTCATAATCTAAAAGAAAAGTTCTTTAATTCGGATAAAACCAACGTTAGAGAAGTATTACTTAAGTCCCGAAATAAAATTTTATGTGACTTTATTGAAGCCCCAATTGTGTTAAACAGCTACAATCTCGATGTAATTTGGTACAGTAAGAATGTTATACCATTTGGAATCAAGAACAAGAAGATAGTTACAGTATTGGACCTTGCATATTTTCTTCCAAAGTACAATGCCTATCCCCTACTCGATACTATCTATATGAGATTGATGATAAAGAGTAGCTGTAAGAGAGCAGATAAGATAATTGCTATATCTCAAAATACAAAAAAAGATATTGAGGAATTGATTGGTGTTGATAAAAAATCAGTAGATGTAGTATATTTGGCAGCTGCAGAGAAATACAATTCAAAATATTCAAAGAATGAGATAAAAAACTTCAGAGAGAAATATGGATTAACATTTCCATTTATACTTTATACTGGAAGCATATCCCCAAGAAAAAACCTAAAGAGACTTGTAGAAGCATATGAGATGATCGCTTCAAAGATAGCATATAAATTGGTAATTACTGGAGGTAAAGGTTGGAAAAATAAAGAAATACTAAAGCTACTTGATAGAAATGAAAACATAGTGCGTCTTGGATTTGTTGAGGATGATGAAATGCCTCTTTTATATAATTGTGCAGATATGTATATATATCCTTCACTTTATGAGGGATTTGGACTTCCTGTTCTTGAAGCACAAGCTTGTAGGTGTCCGGTTATTTGTAGCAATTCAAGTTCAATGCCTGAAATTGCTGCTGAATCTGTTTTATACATAGATCCATACAGTACCGCTGATATAGCAAAAAAGATATTAAAGTTATCAACTGACAAAAAATTGATTAGTGATATTATAAAGAGAGGTACTATGAATGAAGAAAGATTTTCTTGGAAAGAGTCTTCAAAGAAGTTATTAAAGATCATTAAATCAATATAGAAAGAAGTAAAAGTATATGAAACTTTCAATTTGTATTGTAACTGATTCTCAAAAGGAACTATTAAAAGATTGCCTAGAGTCTATATATAAATTTAAACCTAAATGCTCTTTTGAGATATGGGTTGTTGATAATGCCTCTGAAAATAAAATTTTCAAAATGGTACAAAAGAATTTCCCAAGTGTTAAATTAATAGTAAACAAGGAGAAATATGGTTTTAGTAAAAATAATAATTTAGCTCTTCGTAGATGTAGTGGAGAGTATATACTCATTCTTAATGATGATACTTTAATCCTTAACGATGCGATAAACAAAATGATAAAGTTTATAGATGAAAGAGAGGATATTGGAGCAGCAGGATTAAAACAGTATTATAGGAACAGAAAAGTTCAATATATAACAGGGCGGAATCTTCCGAGTTTAGAGACTTATATATATAGAAAACTTTTTTTGGATAAACTATTTCCAAAGAGTAAAATTTTTGGAAAACTAAATATGAGTTACTGGGACCACTTGACTTCAAGAGAAGTGAAAGCTCTTTCCGGTGCGTGTATGTTTGTTAGAAACGAAGTTCTTGAAAAAGTTGGTTATTTCGACGAAAACTTTAAATTTTATTATGAAGACATTGATTTGTGCAGAAGATTTGGAGAATCTGGTTTTAAATTATATTATAATACAGATTGTGAAATCATGCATTTTCAGGGAATGAGTATTGGCCGGAGGATGAAAGCAAGAGGCAAGATAGAAGAGTTTAGAAGTGCTGTTTATTACTTTAAAAAATATGGAGAGTTAAAGTACTATTGGTTAATGAAGTTTCTGGATATTTTTTCAAATATTCTGAAAATCCCTGTATTTCTTTTTATAAATCCGTATAATTCATATGAATTTATGAAAGTGGTTATTTGGCATTTAAGGCATCTAAAAAGGGAATCAGTGTTAAGAGACTCATAGATATGCATCTATCATACTAGAAACTATATTTAGCAGTTTTTTTATCAATAGTAGTATATCTTTTTTATAATAATGTTTATACTTTTTGAAAATTAATATATGAGCTTTTAATCTTGCTTTTTTGTCTTCACTAATACTATCTTTAGAGTGGTAAGCTAGTAATAAAGGTTCGTTAATATATCTAAATTTATACTTTTGTGATAGTCTGATACATAAATCCCAATCCTGGAGACGATGGAGGTTCTCATCAAATAATCCGACCTTCTCTAGGTATTCCCTTCGAGTAAGAATCATTGGTGTACTTATGAAGTTACCTTTTAGAAGTTGTTTGAATATATCTCCATCTTTAATCTTTACTTTATCTTTTGGTATAAATGTTTTTACTCCATTTTTATAATTTATAGATTTTACATAAACAACTCCTACAGAAATATCAGAATCAATAATTGCATTTACTTGTTTTTCTAATTTTTGTTTCATCCATTTATCATCACTATCTTGAAACGCTATCAGATTTCCAGTAGATGATTTTATTCCCTTATTTCGAGCATTATTTGCACCTTCACGTTTTTTTTGTCTTATAAAATGAATTCTTCCATCTTTAAAGCTTTTTACGATGTTTGGTGTATTGTCTGTAGAACCATCATCTACAACTATAAGTTCGAAATTTGTATATGTTTGTTGGAGTACACTTTTAATTGATCTTTTTAAAAGATGTGCTCTATTATATGTTGGTAAAATAATACTAACTTTTGGATCTGTTTTTCTTTTCATACTCATAATGATGATATTTACCTCTGTGCTAAAATAAGTACATTACCATTCTTATGTTTAAAGATAACTGTTAGATCGCAAAGAATTCTTAGTAAAGGCATATAGAAAATTTTTATATATTTAACTTTATTTATAAACTGATCTATTTCCCATACAAATCTACCTATTAGACCATATGTGTATTCTGCATGAAGAATTTTGAATTCTAAACTTTTTAATATAATTTTGAGTTCCTCTAATGTATATTGTTTTCCTATATGTTCCTTTTTGGACCATTCATCAAAATCTCTGAAGCAGTTTTTAGGAAAGATATGGTTTTGCTTTTCATCACAAGGCATATGAATAAAAAGATACCCATTTTTCTTCAAAGCAGTATGAAACTTTTTTAAAACCTTCTTATTATTTGATATGTGTTCAAGAACATCTATTGAGTATATAAAGTCATATTCATCTTTATCGTTTAGTTTCTTAAGGTCTTTTTTTATAAATTTGAAATTTGGGGGAATTTTATCCGATTTTATTTTGTTTTCTATATTAATTTCAATTATTGAAATATGTGGGAATTTACATGCAAGTTTTATAGTATA
>Ga0180433_10008507_pt1 | contig 12754 bp, 11 predicted proteins | sample SS_ome_8_FD_132980 | JGI IMG/M metagenome (GOLD analysis project Ga0180433, IMG submission 132980) | Hypersaline lake sediment archaeal communities from the Salton Sea, California, USA - SS_1_D_1 metaG | ecosystem: Environmental > Aquatic > Non-marine Saline and Alkaline > Hypersaline >... | reverse complement strand
GTGGAGGATGGCTGGACCTGGAGATCATCCATGAATATAGCATTTGAAGGGGTTGACAAGAAGGTCCTTGATATAACCTATCAGGTAGTCCGGAAAGACGATTATAGAGGAAGGCAGGCATATGTAGTAAAAATAAGCACTGCCGATGGACAGGATACGTTCTTCTGGGTGGATGCTGAGAAAAGAGTACTTCTAAAGGAAATGGGAGATGGATACTCTGTCGAGATAATAAGCGGACTTCTCCTTGAGGATTAGTTCTCCTTATGAACTACAGATAGGGGAATTACGTTTTTGTCCAGCTCTTCCTGTGCAACCTGTATGAAAGTTATTCCGCTGTCCTTTACTTTTATCAGCGGAGGTGCGCCGCATGAGAGCTGAAGCGCTCTTGCCCCAATAATTCGGGCGAGTTCGTATTTTGTTAATTCCATTACAAACCACCAATAATAATCAGAACTCATTAGCCTACAAAACAATATAAAGCAATCCTTTTTTGCTCACTGTGAGTGCTGTTTCTCCAGAGAAGTCAAAAGTCCTGGCATATCCCTTTTCAATTTTTACTCTCATGCCTGGCCTGACGGGCGTTCCCCGATCATCGAATAGGTAAACAAGGCCTTCATTGCCATCCTCGTCAGAGACCAGCATGCGCATGTATGTTGCCTTTACCTTCTTTGATTTCTGGTATTCGCCCATGTTGGCATCCTTTACGAGAAGTATCTCAGTATTAATATTCCTCATCCTGTCTCTGATTTGGGTAATGTTGGTTATCTTTGTCTCCTTGAACTTGTTCTTGGCCATGTTGAATGCAAGCTTGATGTCTGCCTCGGCAGATGACATCATGCGCTTCATCTCCTTTTTCATGGTTGCATCATCGCCATTGGAGAGCATCATTGTCTCATAAGCCTTTTTCACGAAGGTATCCGGCATCCTTTCCATGCCCTTCTCTTCCTGGATTTCAACCTGCTCATCGCTCTCGATCTCCTGCACTTCTCTTGAGATTATTTCATGGCGATGCTCCTTGCTGCCAAGTTCTCCTAGTTCCCCAACTAGCTCTTCACTAACTTTCTGAATCTCCTCATTTGCCCCAGGCTCAATAGCTTCAGGAATATCATCCCCATTGCCATTGATGTCTGATACCACTTCGAGATAGCTGGTGAGGAATTCCTGCATGGCCTTCCTGCCGCCTTCCTCCTTGCTTGCCTTTGGCTTGGTCTGATTCAGGTATATCTTTTCGATAGAAGGCATCATCTTGGACTTCATCATCTCTGCCTTCTCTTTGCCCCAATGCCTCTCGAAAATCTTGGTAATCGGCTTGAGCATCTTCTCTTTCTTGTCTTTTGGAACGTCTTCTTCCACCTTCTTATCATCTAGCTTTGGTGGTGCAAATATCTCTGCAAATGACATAGCGTCCTTTTCGCCATGCTTGGTCTTTTCGAGCACTTTCTGGGCAGCTTCCCTTACGCCTGGCTCTTTGTCATAGCTCAGTTCTGCCAGTGCAAATAGTGCTGCTGGGTCTTCAAAATTGCCAAGTTCTTCTGCAGCCTTGGCCCTAACTTCAGGGCTTTCATCAAAAGTAAGTGACACCAGTTTGTTGAGTTCAGAGGATTTCGGCTGTCGCATGGCAATACCTGTTCGTTGATTTGTCCGGTATGCTATTGCGCTAGATAGCTATTTAAGCGTAACCCATACCGACGTTGATTCTCCTCCAATATCGCTCACTTCTGCCTGAGCTTATCAATGCATTCGAGGGCAAAATCCAGGTCTTTCATCTTGAAATTGCCCATATGTGCTATTCTGAGTCCATTCTCCTTGAATGCTCCTCTTGAACCTACTATCCGGATATCACACTCATCCAGAAGCCCCTTCCTTATCTTTTTGGCTTCCTCTTCGCTCTTGCAGTAGAATCCGGTTACTGTGTTGGATTCGAATCCCTTTTCCGCTATCATTCCAAATCCCATCTCCTGCAGTTTTCCTCTCACATGCTCTGCTGCTTTCTCATGCCTCTTTATGCATGTTTCCAGTCCGCCTCCGGAATCTATTGCATCAAATGCTTTCTGCAGTGCATGGAAGAGCGAGATTGCAGGTGTATTCGGGCTCTGGCTGTCCTTATCGAACCTCTTCTTGTGCCTTCGCAGGTCCATGTAATAACTTGGAATGTAATCTCTCGATGAGAATCTATCAACCGCCTCTTTAGAGAGGCCAAGGAGCGTCATTCCAGGCGGCGCTGCAGTTCCTTTCTGGCTTCCTGTGACAAACCCATCAACATGATATTTCTTCATGTCCATCTCTGTTCCTGGCCAGGCGGATATTCCATCTATTATAGTAATCATGTCTTTGGATTTGGCATATTTGCAGATTTCCTTGACATGGTTCCGGACCCCGTAACTTGTCTCATTTTGGACCATTGCAAGTACCTGCGCTCCGCTCTCATCTATTGCTTCCTTTGTTCTTTCAAGGTTCCATCCCTTCCCGTCTTCAATCTGATGCGCATCTGCTTTTGCATGCACATCCACTGTCAGAACAAGCTTGTTTCCAAAATCCCCATTCGGGAAGCAGACTACTTTGTCATCCTTCATGCAGAGATTGAGCACCAATGTTTCCAGGCCAAGGGCTCCCGAACCTGTAATTACATATGCTTCATCTGCATTTAGGTAGTTCTTGAGCCTTCCTGCTAAATCTCCGTAAAGCTCGGAGAACTGCGGACATCTGTGCGTTATCATTTCCTTTGTCTGTGCATTTGAAATATCGTCAGTTAGCGGTACTGGTCCGGGGGTAAGAAGCAAAGTCATGTTTTTCACCTTGGTCTTTCTTTAGAGGGAAAACGATAAAATAATGCAGTTTAGGCCTTCCGAATATATTTTTAACTCTTCTTCATAATTTAAATCCCATGGAGAAGGACGAACTAGAGGCATTTAGGAGTGCTGGGAAGATTGCTGCCAAAATTCGCGAAGAGAGCAGGGCGCTGATTATGGTAGATGCATCCATGCTCGATATTGCAGAGACCATTGAACAGATGATAGCAGAAGAAGGTGCAAAGCCTGCATTCCCAGTTAATATTTCTGTTAATGAGATTGCAGCCCACTATACTCCTGAAATAGGAGCTGAAGGCCTTCTTGGGGAGAATGATTTGGTCAAGATTGACCTTGGAATCGATATTGACGGGGCTCTCTCAGACACTGCTTACACAATGGATCTTGGAGAAAAAAACACTTCTTTGGTCAAGGCCTCTCAGGATGCGCTTGAAGCTGCAATTGGGGCAATCAAACCAGGCATCTCTGTTGGTGAAATTGGCGGAGTAATTGAGGACACTATTGTCGCCCAGGGCTTCCGGCCAATTAGTAATCTCACTGGCCACATGATAAAATCCAACGCGCTTCATGCCGGAATCGAGATTCCAAATGTCCGCAATAATACTCCATACAAATTCAAGCCAGGAGATATCTTTGCAGTTGAGCCTTTTGCAACAGATGGGGAGGGCTATGTGGAAGACATGAATCAGGTCGAGATTTTCAGCGTGTATCAGCCAGGTTCTGTTAGAATGAGGCAATCCCGGAAGATAATAGAGTTCGTGCTAGAAAATTATGGCATGCTTCCCTTTGCAGAGCGCTGGCTCAGGAAGGAATTTAAGTCAAGATTGTTAGTTAGTGCCGCGATCAAGGAACTGCTTGAGCATCATGTGCTGCGCGGCTACCCAGTTCTTCGGGAAGTTAAGAAAGGGATGATTTCACAGGCAGAACACACAATACTCATAACTGATGATGGTTGTGAAGTACTCACCAAATAAAACTAATGGGCTCGTGGCCTAATCTGGATAGGGCAAGTGGCTTCGGAAGCCATCTCCAAAACGCTGGAGAAACCACTAGGTTGGGGGTTCGAATCCCCTCGGGCCCGTTTCTCTTTCTATTCTCCCATTTCCCTTTGCATTTGGCGAAGCATTGCGGCTGCGGCCATCATTTCATCTTGCTGACCCAATGCCGCTCTAACCTGCCTTCGTATTATCTCTTCGTCCAGGTCTCTGGCCATCTCATGATAACCATTTGCAAAGTCCTCACAGACATTTCCAAGGGTTGTGAATTTTCCATTATCGTCATCATCACGGTCCTTTCCAATCTCCTTGATGCGTTCAACAACCATGTCCACTACTTTCTTTGCCAGGCCCCTTGCTTCTTTCATATTCTCTGCAATTGGCTTGTCGGTATCTGAAATAGTATCGATTAGCATGTGGAATCCGTTGTAGAGTTCCTTGATGTTATCCACCACCCATGGTGATAAGTGCCATATGTCATCAGCCCGGCAGAGAAGTTCAGCAAGTTCATGTGCCTGGTTTTCCAGCATTCCTTCATCTAAAGCATTTTCATCTCCATCAAGAGTTCGCTGGGCAACATCGCTGACAATCTTCCTTGCCATTATTTTTGCCTTTAGTCCAAGTGTTATTCCATATACTCCCTGGTCTGAAATCAGTTCTAACTGCGTTAATCCTGGATGCGTTGTAACATATCCTGGATGTGGTTCTCCAAGATATACAGTTCCAACTGGAAATTCCTTATCATCTGAAGTTATTGCAAGCAGCGTGGTCTGCACAACTCCCTGCTCATGCAAATTACTAGTATCATATCCAAAGGCAAGGTTTGCTTCGAAATCACATTCCCTTAGGAGTGCAAGTGCAACAATGTATGCTTCAACTGACTCGACAATACATATTCCAAGTTCTCCTCGCTCAGAGTCATCAACGTCAAATTCCATCTCCTCTCCTGTAATCGGGTTTGTTCTTGGCTCCATTGCAGTTCTGATTCCATGGAATCTCTTTCCTGGATTCTCAAGGGTGCCCACCTCACTTAGGATGCTTCCGACAGTTGGCGCTTCCACTGGTGGAATTACTGCAAGACTCTCAAAGAATCTTCTGTCCTCAACAGTCTCATCCACTCCCTCTATTGTCTGCATCTTCAGCCATTCGGCAGGCCTTACTGCACATAGTTCAACTATTGTCTCTAGCGTGATTCTATTTCTGAATGATTCAAGTTCGGCTTCAAATGCCTCCTTGTCGCTCTTATTTCTGGTAATCCCCTGGGTTTCTTTCCTGGCCTTTTCAACTTCTCCATCAGCCTTTGCTTTGATTTTTTCAACAAGGCTTGCCATGGCGCCTGTTCCACTTGGCAGTTCTCTGTCTGCAAATGGCTTATCATTCTTGTTTTCTGCAACAAATCTTCTTGCCTCCATAACATCCTTGTAGAGGCTTCCTTGTCCAAAACCAAGAAAACGCTTGTTTGGATGTCTGTAGACTCCTTCAAACTGGAAAGGCGGAACTGGTACTTTCAGTCTTATTGCATTGCTTAGTGCCGTGTTTTTCACTTTTACCTTAGTCATCATGAATCACCCTCTTCACTCTCAGCTGCTTTAGCAGCATCTCTCTCTTCCTGGAATCTGATTCTGGTTGCGTCCACTAATTCTGCTCCAGCTGTTATTGCTTTGATTCGTTCTCTTGCAACTTCAGGCTTCATCATTATTATTTCAGGAAGGCCTGCCGCAATTCTAGTTGCCATGCCCCTAACCACATCACAGAATGCCCAAACCATTCCCTTACTACCATCAGGAGTTCCGCCAATTAGCCCCATAACTTCGGCAAGGTGGAAGAAATCTTTGGAATCAGCTCTGCCTTCTGGCCATAGCTGGTGCGCTTCAAACAAATCACTGCCAGCCTCAGTTACTGCTTCCATGAAATCTACATCATTTAGGGCCGCAATCAATTTCTTGTATGTAGTATATTTGGCAGGTATTGTAGCCAAACTCTTCTCATCCAAACTCACTCTTCCATCATCATCCTTTTCTATTCCAAGTCCTTCTTCCAAACGGTCTAATGCAAACTGCACACGGTCAAGCGCGCATTGACAAAGAGCCAGGGAACGAAGGGTGTGATCAGAGAGCACTTCAATCTCCTCTGTATCAGGAAATAGTCTTGACATTGCAGTTACAAGTGCAAGTGGCTCTCCGTCCTCTGCAATATCAGCAAAAGGAATGACATTTCCATTCCCAGTTGTTTTCCCTAGTTTTGGATTCATTGCTACAATTATCGGTATTTTAGTTGAGAATTCCTCTCCAGTGTTCACATCTTGCACATCTGCTCTAGATAAACCTGGATATGCCGGGAATCCCTCCCTTCTCAAAACAGCAACAGCAAGCATAACTAGGTGCATTTGATTGTTTACTGCAATCATGTTTCTTCTTGTTTTCTCATGCACTGTACTCCTTTTTGGTGAGAGCAGATCTCCTGCTACTAATGGCCTTCCAGTGTCACTTACAGTGTTCGGGTCAATCAAGAAGGCATATTCATTATGTTCAAATTTTCTTTCTCTTTTCCTGTCAACTTCCTGTTCATAGGCCTGATTCCAGGGTTTGAGTATATCTATCAAAGCCTCCATCATCATCCTCATTCGGTCCTCATGATGATCAGCCACACCAGCAGCAGTTACCATATCTGCTATGGCACTATGCAGTCCTGCGACAGTGTCTTCAGGGTCAGCATATGGGTTATCTGCGTATGGATTGTGGGACGGAAGCTTCATTTTCTCCATTTGCGCTCTGGCCTCAACAAGTTGAGATTCTCTAGATAGAACTCCTCTCTTTCCAGCTTCGAACTCTTCACGCGATATTGTCCTGCCTTTATGCTCATTAATAGGTGCAATAAATTGCTCGCCCAACCTGAGGGTTTTTCCAAGTCCAACAGAATATGTCCGTTTTTCGTCTTTAGGCACGGCTTTAGCTCTTGGTTTAATACTAGTACGAGTTGACATAAGATTTAATATGTTTAAAAGAGTATAAAAATGTATCTATCAGCTCTTTTATCCCCGCTTTCACCGACTCGACAAAAGTCGATTAATACTTCGATAGGGTTAAAAAGACTTTTCAAGAAGCCAATACTCTCGACCCGTTAGAAGTGATGATATGTTATTTAGCTGTAAGATAGGTGCCCAGGCCGGCGCCGGAGTAATGGTAACTGGAAGGATGATGGCCAAGTGTTTCACCCGTGGTGGCTACAACGTCGTTGCATACCCGGAATACCCCTCTCTGGTCAGAGGAGGCCATAATGTAGTTGAAGTTCTGGCAAGCAATGAAGATATTCACTCTCCAACACAGAAGTGCGACTTGGTAATTGCTCTCAACCGTGATGCAGTCTTCTATCATAAGGACTTTGTGAATAAAGGGGGAGTAATACTATATGACGAAGAGCTTGATATTTCTGCATTCAAATTACCCTCTGGAATCAAGGCAGTTCCAGTGCCCCTGATGAAACTGATTAATCAGAGTGGTGGAATTGCCAAGATGAAAAATACTGTTGCCTTAGCCTGCGCATTTGCACTAATTGACTACCCATTCGAAATCTTCGCCTCAGTAATCGAGGATGAATTCAGGAGGAAGGGCGATGACATAGTCAAGAAGAACGTCGAAGCTGCAAAGGCAGGATATGAGCATGTCAAGCAGAACAATGGGAATTTCCAGCACAAACTAAAGGCAATTTCAAATAAGAGGAAGATGCTAATATCCGGAAATGAGGCAGTTGCCCTTGGAGCTGTTGCTGGTGGTATGAAGTTCTATTCCGCATATCCGATGACTCCAGCCTCATCAATTCTGCACTACTTGTTTGCAAATGAAAGGAAATTCAATATCGTAGTAAAGCAGACTGAAGATGAGATTGCAGCCATGAATTATGCAACTGGAGCTTCCTTTGCAGGGGCGCGCTCCATGACCGGAACTTCTGGCGGAGGATTTGCTCTTATGGTAGAGGCCCTTGGAATGGCCGCTTTGGCAGAGGCTCCAATTGTTGCAGCACTTGTTCAGAGGGTTGGTCCAAGTACCGGAATGCCGACATGGACAGAGCAGGCCGACCTTAAATTCGCACTCAATGCGTCACAGGGAGAATTCCTGAGAGTAGTAATTGCTCCAGGGGATATGGAAGAGTGTTTCTACCAATCTGCAGAAGCATTCAATCTGGCAGAGAAATACCAGCTTCCAGTAATTATTATCTCAGACAAGTTCCTGGCAGAGACCTTTTTCTCATGCGAGCGCTTTGATGAAAAGAAAGTCAAGATTGACCGGGGAAAAATCATTGAGGATTTGCCTATTTTGGAACCAAATACCAGATACAAGAGATATGCTCTTAGCAAGGATGGGGTTTCTCCGCGTGTTTTCCCAGGAACTCCAAACGGAATGCATGTTGGAACTTCATACACCCATGATGAGACTGGATTTAGTACTGAGAGCTTTATCATGAGGACAAAGCAGGTGGATAAGAGAGCATCCAAAATCAAGGGACTGCTCAAGGATTTGCCAGCTCCAAAACTATACGGGCCAAAGAAGGCAGATGTCACTTTGATTTGCTGGGGCTCTCACAAGCTTCCTGCACTGGATTCACTGAAACTTCTGGAAGATGCTGGAGTAAAAGCCAATGTATTGCATTTTAGTTTCCTTTTCCCGCTTAACAAGGAGAAAGTTGCAAAGGCTCTTTCAGGTTCTGGAAAGACTGTTATGCTCGAGAACAACTCCACTGGCCAGTTTGCAGGAGTCCTCAAAGAGTACTGTGATTTCGAGCCCGACTTCCTCCTGCTCAAGTATGATGGGCGGCAGTTCTTTGCCGAGCAGATTGCAGAAGAAGTTTCGAAACTCTCTGCCAAGAAGTTCAAGGGAGATAAAGAGATAAGAATCTCTGAAAAAGAGGATTTGGAATACTACAATCCTCAGAGGCATGGACTATAGGTGATTATCATGACCGTGACAATAAACGATTTCAACGTCAAGGAAAAGATGCAGTGGTGTCCTGGATGCGGCAACTTCGGATTGATTGCATCACTTAAGGGAGCAATGGCTGATTTAGGGTTGAAACAGCATGAAACAGTAGTTGTTTCTGGAATTGGCTGCTCATCAAAATTGCCACACTATGTCAATACCTATGGTTTCGAATCCATTCATGGACGTGGTCTTCCAGTTGCCTCTGCAATAAAGCTTGCAAATACGGATTTGAATGTAGTTGCAGTTGGCGGAGATGGTGATGGTTATGGAATTGGAGTCCAGCACTTTATTCACATTATGAGACGGAACTATGATTTGACCTATATCGTCCACAACAATCAGATATACGGCCTCACTACCGGCCAGGCATCACCGACCAGCCAGCTTGGAATGAAGACAAAAACAACTCCCTGGGGGGTTGTTGAAGAGCCATTCAGGCCTCTTACAGTCGCAATCAACGGAGGCGCAACTTTTGTTGCAAGAGGATTTGTCGGAGATCCGGGACATCTCAAAGAATTGATGAAGACTGCAATTGCTCATAAGGGATTCTCCTTCATTGATGTTTTCCAGCCATGTGTCACATTCAACAAGCTAAACACTTATCCCTGGTTCCAGGAGAGGGTGTACAAGCTTGAGGATTCAGGACATGATTCAACTAGTAAGAGCGCAGCTCTGAGCAAGGCAATGGAAGGGGAGAAAACCGATTACAAGAAGGTTCCAATCGGAGTTTTCTATAAGACAGATAAGCCGACCTATGAATCGACCCTTCCGCAAATCAAGGACACTCCCCTTGCAAAGCAGAAGCTTGAAATTGATTTGTCCAAGGCATATGAAGAGATGGAATAATCACCATCCCTCCACTATTCTCTGATATGCATCCAGCAGCCTTAGCAGGCTTGCTTTGCTAACCCATTCATCTTCCCTGTGCGGGTTTCCTCCGAGAGGACCAAGACATAAAACCGGAGCAACAGTGGCCAGCACACATTCATCAGCAACAGAGCGTCCGGCAGAATAGTTCACTGATTCATACACTTGAGAAACCAGTCCGCTGATTCTCTGCACGACTGGATTTTCCCTTGGGACAGAATATGGCTGGAGGTATGGCGTTTCTCGTGGCCTTAATGAAACTTCTGCATCAACATTTAATTCTGCTATTTTTTCTTTTAGCAATTGAAGAACGGAATCCGAAGTCTCATCTCCGACAAGATGCCTGTCAAGCACCAAAGAACATTCTTCTGGAAACGAAAGTGATTTTGCAGCGCCTTCAATCATGCTGACGAACTGACTGCTCTTTCCGAGGATTTCATCTTCTGTTTGTGGCATTACATCCAGCATAGAAACTACCTTTGCAGCTTCTGAAATTGCATTCACTCCCCCTCCATGGGCTGCATGGCAGGACTGGCCGCGGACCTTGATATCATAAACGCTCCTGCCTCGTCTTCCAAGGAGAACTGTTCCATCAACCTGGACTGGAGAATCATTAATCTCCGGAACCATGATGATCTCGCATCCCTCGAAGAACTTATCGTTAACCAGTTCGAAACCTCCGGCGGAATTGTTCTCCTCATCGACACCAAATGCTACCTTGATCGTCGCATCACTCTGATTCTCAACTGCCTTTAGAACTGCCCATATGCCTGCTTTCATGTCATATGCGCCAAGTCCAATTAGTTTATCTCCTTCTTCTCTTAGGGTAAATGGGTCATGATTCCAATTTCCTTGGATTGGAACAGTATCCATATGTCCGTAGAATCCAATTGTCCTCTCGCTCTTGCCTTTTCGCTCTGCTAGGACATTATTTCTTCCTGGAAAAACTTCCTGGATTCTGACTGTAAATCCTTTCTCTTCAAGTGCTCTTGCAAGAAATTCCCCCATGCTCTTTTCATTTGGAAAAGAGGAATCAATTGCAACCATCTCTCTTAGCATTTCCATTGCATTCACCCTGGAAGGCTCCATACATTCAGGCTTTCCATATGCTCAAAGGCTCCCGGCCCTTCAACCGGACCGTTATCACCAATTACGACTGCTTTTTCCAGCCATCCGCTGTGTACCATCCCATTGTTCCTCATCGCACAGTTGATTGATGGCACTCCTGCCCTTGATTCCGAATAAATAACGGTATCATTCCCGATTTGTATATTGCTAATCAATCTGTAGATAATTGCGCTCATAAGTCCTCTCCTTCTATGTTCTGGGTCTGTCACACATTCGCTTATTTCAACGTCATGCAAGGATGCCCCTGGCAGTTCTATTAGCGTCTGCTCGGCAACTGCAGCTGCAATTATCCTTCCTCTTCCCCTGATTACTGCGAATGCATTTGCCGGGTTTCTGAAAAGCTCTGTCAGTTTGTCGGAGTTCAGATTGACACAATATCTTGGAAGGCAGGTTCTGTAGAGCTCGACTAATCTTGGGAACTCCCGCCTGCTAATTACATCATCAAACTGATATCCTCTGGATCTTATGATTGCAAGTAATTCATCCTTTGTCCTGGCTCTTCTGCTTCCTATCTGGGAAGCGGCTATCTGCTGTCCCCTCCTTGCTTCATTAGTTACTCTTCGCCCATCCAGGTTATACCCAAAGTACATGAGGAGTCTTCCATTGACTGGAATCTGGCCTTCTCTTGGTAGTCCTGCAAATGCTGCTGTTGCAGCTACTCTCTGAGCATCCTCTGCCCTAACTAATGCACGCATGGCAATTCTGCTAACGCCTTCCTCTTCTCCAGCATCGCGCACTTGACGTATTATCCCTTCGCTGTTTTTCTTGTTCAATACTATCGGAGCGAATGCCCTCAGCCTATCATTTCCTTTTTCAATGGTCTTTTCTGAAACTCTATCAAGCATCCTGACCCGATCTACTTTTGGAGGCCACATCGGAGCCGTTCCAATCCTTGTCCTACTTAGCGTTATCTCTCTACGTATTTGAATCATGTTTTCCACTGTTGAAATCTATGGTGTCATTTTATTTATATTCGATGTCATAAATTTAACAAAAAATAGAATTGATATTTAAATATTTACAATCTGTTTAATATAAAACAAAATAACGTGGTTTGAATGGTTACAGTTTCAAGAATCGTAGAGAAAATGGTAAAGGACAATCCATCACTGGAAATTGCCCTATCAAAAGATTTAATCAACTATTCCAAGCTTGCCAGGTACCTTCGCCAGGAAGTGGAAAAAGAGACGGGCGCCAAAGTAAATGACTCGGCAATTGTTGTTGCACTAAAGAGAATCAAAGAAAGAGCAGAGAAACTCTACGAACAAAGAGCAGTATTCCAGGCTCAAGAGATAACTACCAACTCTGATTTGATGGAGATTACTGTTGTTCACTCGCACTCAGTTCCAAGAATTGTGCAAGACATATATGAACTTGATGAAGTGAAAAAGGGCAGCACGGCAAACATCACGCATGGGAACAAGCAGACGACATTCATCTTCAGTGAAAAGCTTGAGAAAAAGGTACGGAGCCTCCTTGAAGGGGAAGAAATAATATCCGAAATCAAGAATGTTTCTCAGATTTCAATTGGTTTTAGCGAGGAGATGTTCAAAACTCCAGGTTTCATAGTCTACACCCTCAAGGAACTATCCTGGCATAACATCAACATAATGGAGATAATATCTACATATACAGAACTGATAATCATCATCAAAGACGAGGATTTTGTTAAGGCATACAAGATTCTTCGAAGCGTGCTTTTTAAATAACATTTACAAAATGGGCACAGATTTGCGCGTCCAAATCTGAATCTCAGAACCAATATTGCAAGTTCTTTGGTTGAGAGGAATATGGTGCTGGGAACTGCACACATCTAGACAATTCAAATGCTCTTATTACAGAGTCCTCTGCCAGGTTGTTTGGAGCGGTCCAAACAAGGGAGAATCTCTTAAACATAGGCCGCCAATACTGATATGTGAAACTGACCCCTCGCGCATATCAGCGTGCAATCTTCCAATCAATAATGGAAAAAGGCAATACT
>Ga0180433_10008506_pt1 | contig 12756 bp, 3 predicted proteins | sample SS_ome_8_FD_132980 | JGI IMG/M metagenome (GOLD analysis project Ga0180433, IMG submission 132980) | Hypersaline lake sediment archaeal communities from the Salton Sea, California, USA - SS_1_D_1 metaG | ecosystem: Environmental > Aquatic > Non-marine Saline and Alkaline > Hypersaline > Sediment... | reverse complement strand
CCCGATTATCAGAGCATTGACGGTATTTGAAGGGAGCAGTGATCTTCTAAGAGACTGGGATGTTCATGTCATTCTCGATTTGATGTGCCGAAGCAGAGTGAAGGTGAGGAGCGGACGTGGCAGCACATGGGTCGATGCTCCTGTCGATTTTTCCGACCTCTCGTCGGAATACATCGGCATACTCTACGAGGGGATTCTTGATTTTGAGCTTCGGCAGGCTCCTCATGATGATCCCATGATATTTCTCAACATTGGGGACCAGCCGGTGATTAACCTGTCCCGCCTCAGGGAAATGGATGATAAATCGCTGAAGAATATATTCGAGAAGATGAAAAAGTCGGAATCGAAGATTATCATGAAGGAAACCGAAGAGGGAGAAGAAGATGAAGAGTTCGAATCGATGGAAGAGGAGTATGAATCTTCTGAAGGTATAAAAGATGCGGATGAAGAATATAGCACAGAGATAACCGAATACGCGCAGAAAGAAGTAGACGAAGGAGCAAAGATAGCTGCAGAAGCACCAGGTATATATCGAACAGATATTGAAAAACATGAGAAGGAAATACAGGACTGGGCGGAAAAAGCGGTAATTACCGCAAAGCTGATGAAGAAAACAGCTCTACAAGAAGAGATAAGGAGCGCTGCGAAACAGCTGATCAGCCGAGTTGTATTTCCCGGCGACTGGTTTCTGGTACGCTGGGGAGGCACCCGAAAGGGCAGGGGCACCTTTTACACCAGACCGCAGCTTGCCGGGCCGATAACCATGAGGACATTGAAGCCCCTTGCATACAATGAAGGAAAAAAGGAAATTGACGAAAAGACAGGCATTGAGCGAGTCACGGAATGGACGCCACGATTGCCTGATGAAATTCTGAGCATAAAGGTATGCGATCCCGCAATGGGATCGGGATCGTTCCTGATATCCGCACTCCGCTTCCTGACCGACGCACTTGTCGAGAGCCTTCACTTTCACGGCAGGCTTGAGCCCAGAAAGGACGGGACGGTAATTCGGCTCGCCGACGGAAAACCATCACAGAGTATTTCTGACGATATTATTCCGATGCCGGTTGATAGCGATGAGTTCAACGATGCCCTGAAAGCGCGGCTTAAGCGGCATGTTGTCGAGCAGTGCATTTACGGGGTCGATATCGATCCGCTCGCCGTCGAGCTGGCGCGAATGGCACTCTGGATAGAGACCATGTCGCGGGACCTCCCCTTCGGGTTTCTCGATCACAAGCTGAAATGCGGAGACAGCCTGGTCGGCTGCTGGTTCGACCGCTTCAGGGACTATCCCGTCATGGCATGGGAGCGGGAGGGGGGCGATAAGAATCACAAAAAATTTGTTCATCATTTCAGGGAATATACAGATCAAGAAGGTGAAACAACGAAGAAAGGCGATAAGTGGACGCAGGCGATCAAGGATTTCAGAAACAACGTCGTTAAACCTGAGATGATAACCTGCATAACAAAACAGTCTGAAATAAGCTCTGCCATAGATTTCGATGTTGAAGAGATACATGACAGGGAGGTGGAAATATTTGAGAAAATACATTCCCTGAGCATTCATGAAACACAGGAGAGGGAGGAGATATATAATACCGAGCTGCTGAACAATCCGAACTACCTGAAGCTGAAGCAGGCCTTCGACACCTGGTGCGCCATATGGTTCTGGCCGGGAGATTTGCTCGATATCGCGCCGAAACCGAAGACCTTTCTCAACCCTCCTGAGGAAACGAAAGGAGTTGTTGCAGATCTATCGAACAGGCATCGGTTCTTCCACTGGGAGCTTGAATTTCCCGATGTATTTACCGGGGATGAATCCGGTTTTCATGCACTGGTGGGAAATCCTCCGTGGGAAACTCTACAGCCGAATTCAAAGGAATTCTTCTCAAATTTTGATACGCTGTACAGGACTTACGGAAAGCAGGATGCATTAAAGATGCAGTTGAGTTATTTTGAAAACATTAAAGAAATAGAATCTGACTGGATATTCTATAACAGCAAGCACAAGGCCCTTTCAAACTGGACAAAGTACGCGGCGTTCCCCTTCGGTGATCCGGAGGATGAGAGCGATAATTTCAATATTGCACGAGGAAACGCAAATAAAAACCTCCATAATGACTGGCGAAACATTAGAAAGGGGAGAAGAGGATATACATCTCCGGAGCATCCTTTCAGATTTCAAGGTGAAGGAAAACCTTACACATATAAGCTCTTCCTCGAAGAGGTATATTCGTTGACGAAGGATGGCGGCCGCTTCGGATTTCTTGTACCTTCAGGCATTTACACGGACAAGGGTTCAACGGATTTAAGGGAGCTTTTCCTTGATAAATGCAGGTGGGAATGGCTCTTTGGTTTCGAGAACAGGGAAGGTATATTTGACATACATCGCTCTTATAAATTCTGCCCGGTGATTGTAGAAAAGGAGGGAACGACGGAATACGTGAAGACCTCCTTCATGAACCGGGATGTCAATGTCTTTGAGGATGCCGACAGATTGATATTGCCCTACGGGATTCAGCAGGTAAAAAAGTTCAGCCCTCTTTCAAAATCCTTCCTGGAGGTAAGGAGCGAGCGCGACATCGAGATTCTGGATAAGATATATTCGAACAGCATTCTGCTCGGCGATGACAGCCCTGGGGGATGGGGAATAAAATATCAACAGGGCGATTTCAATATGACAAGTGATTCTCACCTCTTTCATCCACGTTCAAGGTGGGAGGGAAAAGGATATATATCGGATGAGTACGGGCACTGGCTCAAGGGTAACTGGCAGCCTTACAGCGGTCCATCGTCGATATTGAAACGAAAGAGAGGATTGGTATTGTCCGTTGATGGGGCGCATGCAATCAAGGTTGATGATATTGAGGATATTGCGCTGCCGCTGTATCAGGGGGTGATGATCGGTCAATTTGATCCAAATCGTGCTGAATGGGTTTCTGGTACTGGTTTAAATGCTAAATGGAATTTATTGAATTGGGTGGATAAAGCATATAAACCTCAATTTCTTATTGGAATTAATGATTTTTTAAATTCGAGTAAGAGTGTAAAATCTTTAAAAGTTGGATTTAGAGACATTGCAAGAACGACAGATAAGAGAACAATGATATCTTGTGTAATACCTTGTATGCCTTGTGGGAATAAAGTACCAACGTTAACGACTGATGAATATATTAATTCAATTGCATTACAATCAATTTTGAATTCAATAGTTTTTGATTGGATACAAAGGACCAAACAAGGTGCAGCATCTATTAATTATTACATAATTGAGGATTCTCCATTAATAAAATTAAAATTAGCAAATAATAATTTCTTAAATGTTTTAGGTACTAAAATAGGGTTAGCAATGGTTATCTTTTCAAAAATTTGGTTAAACATTAAACATCTATTGAATCAAGAAAAATCGTGGAAAGAAAATTGGTCTATAACAGAAAATGAACGTATTCGCATAAATTGCATTATTGATGCTGTTATAGCGAATTTATTTAACTTAGATATAAATGATTTTAAATTAATATTAGATGAATGTGATCATCCAGAAAATGAAATAATATCAAAAGATTTTTCATCCTCCCTTAATCCCAAAGGCTTCTGGCGAGTTGACAAAGATAAAGATCCGGAGCTCAGACACACGGTGCTCTCACTCATTGCATTCCATGACCTGAAAGAGAAGGGACTTAAGTCATTTCTCGAGCAGAATGATGGCGAGGGATGGATGATTCCAGAGAAGGTCCGGTTGGCTGACTATGGCCTTGGCCACGACGACCGGTCGAAAGAGTATCAGCCCGTTGCCTCGCGACTCGGGCCGCGATTTCTGGACTGGCAGCTCGAGCAATCAGTTGAGGAATCGTGGGAGGAGTGCGAGCGTCACGCTGAATTGATTTCAAAGATAATACCGCCACCTGAAGAAAACGGAAATCCAGGTTCGAACAATAAAGAGGACGAACAGGGTGAGCTCTTCGAGCCTGATGACAAGCAGGGGAAGTTGTTTTGATTTAAATTATTTTGATTTATTTAAGAAGTATTTAAGGATTTGAGGATGTAGATGGAAGAAGATACTATTTGGGACATTATTGCTGGAGTTTCTGGATCTGTATTATTTGCTATGCAAAGGTTACCTGGATTAGGGGAAGGAATAGCGGGTATTTATGCCTATAAAGCAAATCAGTTTAAAAGGCAAATAAAGAAAATGACAGATCATTTAAATGCAATAGATGTTGAAATTAAAGATCTTAAACAAGTTTTCAAGAGTGAATGGTTACAATCGGAAGAGGGGAAGACATTCTGTTATAAGGTTCTTGATTGTATACTTGATGCACAGATTGAAGATAAACAGCAACTCTTCGTCAACGCTCTCATCAATGGAATAACAGATGATGATTTGGAATATATACAGAAGCTCAAGTTTATAGATATCCTGAGGAACATTGCCTATGCATCCCTTATTGTTTTAGCGAAGATGCACGATATTTATAAGGATGATGTCAGAATAGAAGGAAGGCAAATTACAGGTAGACCATTCCCGGTGATTGATCGAAATGATTTAGCTAAAAAACTCGGAAGTGATACTTTACCACCTTATCTTGTTATATCATCAATATATGAGATGGAAAGCCAGGGCTTATTCAGCAATATTGGTGAATGGAAAAAGAAAAGTGATGGAACGTTTGAGCCCGGAGGTGGTTTCAGGGATGAATTAACATATACACATTTTACATCCTCCTTTGTTGAGTTTATTACGCTAAGAAAAGAAGATAAAGATAATGATGTAAGTTAAAAAAGTTGCATATATAAAAAACTCTTCATTAATTTAAATATTTAAAAGGTTAATCATGCTGAATCCGGTAACCTACACAGAGAACATCATCAAGGATTTTCTCAGGTACCAGTTAACCGCGTATCCCTTCGCTGATTCTGATCTCTACGATCAGATGAAAAACGTCCTCAATCTTGAGCATACCAGGAACACTCCCCTGATGAAGGGGCCGTATATCAGCCTCAGCCAGTCATTTAGGACAGGTGCGCCGATATCAGATTTCATCGATGAAGGATTGCTGCACCCTCATATGCGAAATATTGTAAGCTATGAGACGCTGTTCGGCCACCAGGAATCCTCGATGAGAGCCATTCTCAACGGCAAGAGCGTTCTCATATCCACAGGAACTGGATCAGGAAAAACCGAGTGCTTCCTCTATCCAATTGTCAGCAGATGCCTTGAACTGCGCGACAAGGGAGCAGAAGCAGGCATTATAGCAGTCATCGTCTATCCGATGAATGCGCTCGCCGAGGATCAGATAGAGAGGATGCGCGGTCTGCTCGCAGGGCAGGGGATTTCTTTCGGCATGTACATCGGCAGCACGCCGGAATACGAACGGGACGTTGCCGGAGTAAGGCTGCGTGAGGGTTCTTCAAGGGAAGACTTCCTGAAAAGGATGAATAAGCTGCGCAGTAAAAACGATCCCAGGAAGGTGCATCCGCCTGAAGAGTGCGCTTCCCGCGAGATGATGCGCACCCGGGGCAAACAGCCGAGAATTCTTCTGACCAACGTCAAGCAGCTCGAGCTGCTGCTCACCCGCCACAGAGACGTAGAGATGTTCGACAACGCCTATCTTGAATACCTTGTTTTCGACGAGGCGCATACCTATTCCGGCGTTTCGGGAGCTGAGACGGCATGTCTCATCCGCCGCTTGAGAACATTTTGCGGGAAGAATCCGGATGAGACCGTCTGTGTTGCCACCTCTGCGACGATTGCGGATCCCGAAAAGGGAGTTGAGGCAGGCAAGAATTTTGCTTCGAGATTCTTCGGGGTCCCGATGGATAAAATCGAGATAGTAGGCGAGGAATACGAGCCGGATATATGGGCCGATAACAGGACAATAAGCCCGCCACTAACCGGTGATCCGCTGGTTCACCTCAATACTATACTCGATGTGGTTAAAGCAGTTGAAGGAGATGAGCCGTCACGTGAGGAGCTCTTAAGACTGCAGAGTGTTTTTCAGATTCTGACCGGTGCATCTCTGAATATACATACCTGGCAAACGAGCCTCTATGATAAGCTTTCGGAAAACGAGCTTGCTTTTCAGATAGCCGAAATTCTCAAAACACCAAAATCGTTAAATACAATTGCTCTGGAATTAAGAGAAAAGGTCGGCAGAGAAGTTCCGGAGGAGGAAATACTCCTCTGGCTGGCATTGGGAGCAATATCGCTTAAAAATGAGCGCCCGCTTCTGCGTCCGGTAATTCACAGCTTTATCAAGGGGGTGAGCGGTGGTATCGTTACCTTCCCTGAAGGTATTGAGCGACCAATTCTCTGGCTTTCGGCAGAAGATATTCCAGAATTAGAGAAGGAGCTGTACAAACTACCTGTACTGACCTGCCGGACATGCGGGCAGCACTATTTCATACACCATGTAAATGACTTCGAATATACAGGGAATATTCCTGGGGGCGGGATTTTTATCGACGGGAGGACGCACTGGGAACCTCTCGAGGAACAGCTCGGTGGAAACAGGGTGGTTTTGTTCGATCGGCTGATAACCGAGCAAGGGGGCGAGGAAGAGGAGGATGAAGATACCGAAACTGCTTATTCGGGATATGTTTCGCTTTTCATGTGCAGATATTGCGGTTCGCTTCATCTCGATGATGTAATGAGATGCGATCATTGCGGTCAAACGGGGAATATGGTTGTTCTCTATGTCGTTCAGCCGAGAGAGAAACATCCGGGAGCACTTTCTACTTGTGTTTCATGCAGGACTGTCGGCAGGGATATGTTCGGGGTCTTCAGAGAGCCGGCCAAATCAGTTCGTGCGTTTACCGTTTCAGATGTGCATGTTATAGCGCAGAGCATGATTCATCATGCGCTCCGAAAGCGACTACTGGTCTTTGCCGACAACCGGCAGGACGCCGCGTTCCAGGCAGGCTGGATGCAAGATCATGCGAGAAGGTACCGTTTGCGTTCCCTTATGTATCGGCGAATCAGAGAAGCTCCTGTTTCAATCGGCGATCTGACTGCATGGCTTGACGACTATCTCGACAGTGATGATGATCTGTCCAAGGCGTTGATTCCCGAAGTCTGGCAGGTAGCACGTAAGGAGTCTGCAGGCGAGGCTCATGCGGGAGAGAGAAGGAAGTTTATCAGGATACAAATTCTCCGTGAGCTGACCATGGGAGTGCGGCAGAGAATAGGTCTTGAGCCGTGGGGAAGAATGAGAGTAGATTATCAGGGATTGAGCAACGATAATCCTTTTATAGTAAAATGGGCTGAACGAATTGCTGTTTCTCCATCGGAGTTCGGGGAGGGTGTTGCATCTCTTCTCGATATTTCCCGCAGATCGAGGATATTACTCGATAGGGAGCATCGGCTCTATTCGAAGATCTGGAATGATGGAGATAGAGAAATACAACGCGGATATTTTATTAAAATCCCTGGATTAAAAGGTCTTAAATTAAGAAGAGAATCAAATGATAATGAGAATTATGTAAAGCAGTTGATAAGCGCGCGGGGCCAGACGCGGGAAAGACACTTCGTTTTGAGATGGGGTATTTCAAGGGATGATATAGAGACGTTCTTTGAGGAACTCTGGGAATATTTAAGTGAAGAAGTGAAAATTCTGGTACCGGCAACATTGACAAACGCACGAAATCGGCCGCTTCCCGGGTGTACAGAGGTTGTTCAGGTTGATGCCGATAAAATAGTTCTCAGTCAGCATAGAGGAGTGTATCGCTGTGACACCTGCAGGGCTCCGCATGTACGGAGTACGCCGCAAATGGCATGCACTTCATTTCGATGCTCCGGAACGCTGAAATACGAAGAGGAGAATCCAGATGACTATGATCTGCAGGTGCTCGATCAGGATTTTTCAATGATACGGCCGAGAGAGCACTCAGCACAGATTCAATCATCTGAGCGGGAAACAATAGAGAGAATATTCAAAGGTGATTCTGAGCTTATTAACACGCTGGTGTGCACGCCGACCCTTGAGTTGGGAGTGAACATCGGAACGCTTGATGCAATTCTGATGCGAAATGTCCCTCCGCTGCCTGCAAATTACTGGCAGCGAGCCGGCAGGGCTGGCAGGGTGCATCGGATGGCGGTGAATGTTACCTACGCGCGGCCCGCAAGCCATGACAGAGCATATTTTTCCGATCCGGTGAAGATGCTTGAAGGCGTTATCGAGCCTCCGCATTTCAACCTGTTAAATGATCTGATGATTCGAAAGCACGTGCATGCAGCCGTATTGACCATGCTGTTTCACATGGGGAGTGAAAGGAGTTCACTTTCAGAAAGTGATCGACAAGAATTGAATGAGATACTGAGTGCATGTTTTCCGACTGAGATAAAGAATTACTTATTCGATGAGAATGGCACCGTGAGACAAAATCCTCTCGATGTTGGCATGCTGCACACAATTCTTGTGAAGCACTTTGATCAACTATTTGAATATGTCCAAACCGTTTTCACCAATGCCTGGCCGGCTGAGGACTCTGATGTTGTACGACCGGAGATTTTGGAACATTACATTTTTGAAATGAGCAGTCAGTTGCAGGAGGTTATCGGAAGACTTGACAAGCGGCTCAAATGGGCAATGAAACAAATTGCCCGTCTTAACCGCATCCGAGAAGAGCAGGGTTCGCTCAGTCGCGAGGATGAGCCACTGTACAACAGATGTTATAGGCTCATAAAGAAGATGAAGGGCGAGCTGACAAGGACACGGCGACAGATTGAAGGGTATGACGATACGTATACCTATGCGGCACTGGCAGCGGAAAGCTTTCTGCCGGGTTACGGCCTTGAGACTGGTGCGGTTATTGGTACTCATATGGCTCCCATTTATAGCACTACCCTTGTCGATTGGGATCTTCGACGGGGGAAGGCCATTGCACTACGGGAATATATTCCCGGCAATCTCATTTACGCGAACGGACACAAGTTTATACCAAAGCATTATCATCTGGAGCCAGAGGAGCAGGAAACAAACTTTATCGTTGATGTCAACAATGAGGCGGTAGCTGAAACCGGAAGACATGATGATAGCAGTGTTTCTTCTCTTGCTGCAATGAGCATAAAAGCAGTTCCGATCTGTGATGTCGATCTTCCCCATCGATCCCAGATCTTTGATGAAGAGGATTACCGTTTCCAGCTTCCCGTAACGGTATATGGTTATGAGCAGTTGAGACATTCGGGAGGTAAAGCATATCAATGGGGAGATAAATTACTCACTTTTCGAAAGGGAGTTTACCTGCGTTTGGTAAACATTGGCCCTGCAAGCAAGGTTCGGAACGGGACACTGGGTTATCCAGTCTGCCTGGCCTGTGGCCAAAGTGAATCGCCACTGGCTTCAGAGCGTGCAATTGAAGTATTTGGAGAAGGTCATCTTCAAAGGTGCGGCGTTCGAGTTGAAAACATCGGTTTCTATGCAGATATCATTGCAGATGCGATAACGCTTCAGGATTGCGAAGACAGATTTGTAGCGTATAGCATAATGGAAACACTCCGCAAGGGAGCATCTCATATTCTCGATATGGAAATAGATGACCTGCAACTGCTGGCAGTCGGTAAGATAGGTGAAGAAAGGTTGGATATGATCCTGTATGATCCCATGCCTGGTGGATCGGGACTTCTCGAGCAGATGCTATCACGTTGGGATGAAGTAGTTCAAGCTTCTCTCGAGATGGTGGAAAACTGTGCTTCCAGATGTGAAACAGCATGCATCGACTGTCTCTGCTATTTCAGAAACGTTTATTATCAGCGATACCTCGACAGGCATAAGGCCATAGAGAATATTAGGGAAATGGGATCTGAATTGCGATTTTCGCATGATATCCCTTCACGGTTGCCTGAGAGGGAACCTGAGGACATGACGGTGAACGTGGCCGAGAGCTCACTCAAAGCAATGCTCGAGAGGGCTGGCTTCAGCAATTTTATAACCCAGCACGAAATAAATTTAGGAAGGCCAATTGGCTCGACGTATCCTGATTTCTTCTTTGAGGACCCTACCGGAAGAACGGAAGGAGTCGCCATATATCTTGATGGAATGAGCAAACACATTCACGGAAATCCACAGACACAGGCGAGGGATAGAGAGATACGAAATGAATTGCGATCGAGAATGTACGAGGTTATTGAGATTCCATTCGGTGAATTAACGGATTCTAATGCAATGAGAAATCACTTTTATCGGTTGGGGAGGCTTCTTCTTGGAAGGGACGACGCTGAAAGGATAAGGAACGATACGGGGTGGTTTGGGGACTAAGGGAAATGGCAAAACAACAAATAAAATCTACTTGGGAACCTTTCTGGTCGAGTGACGTTAAAATTGAAAGCGGCGGCAGGTATCCACTTGGATTAAACAGATTCCATAATCATATGGATTCCTTTTTGAACAGGAATATCATTTATCAAGCGAATCGTTTGAGGTATATAACATATTACTGCTGGGCGATAGGTGATATAAGTGAAAATGAACAGTGTGATAATTATGCTGAGTATGTAGAACAATTTCAACGAAGAGAGAATGCTTTGGCACTCGGATTGTATTTAAATGGATATAAATATACGATTCATGGTTCGGATAAACTTGGTAGTATAGTGAAAGATGGAATGAAATCGTATAATACATCTTTTAGATTGATGAAGTCAGTCACAAAAGGTGCTTATGATCTTTATTATGCTGGAACAATATATGGCTTTGGATTTATTGAAAGTGACGAAAGAGGATTTTTGGTCCTCACGGAGAGTGGTAATGAAATCTATCGGATTTCCTGTAATATATACAACAATTCTGAGTATTATAAAAATTATAAAGGTGCAAAAGAAGTTCCAACCAAAGTCCTCCTGGAATGGGGTGAAATAAATGATTTAGACAACATTAGAAATAATCAACACAAAGTTGAAAGAGAGTTTTATAAAAAAATAGTATTTTATTTGTCACACAAGAATGTAAAAGAATATCGACGGGACACTTTTGCATTTTACCTATTCAGCATTGATGAATGCTCAAAGAAGAATGTGCTATTCGATGATAGCACTTTTTTCTATATGGGTTATTATTCAAAGTATTATGATGTTAATGATAAGATAAAGGAATTTGATATCCCTGAATTCTTTTACGATATCCATTTTTACTGGAGAATATATTTCGGGCATTCAATTTTCAGGGATTGGATTGGTACATTTTTTGCTGAGTTCCTTGACTATCTTAAAAGCAAAACTGACGGGGAATTGATCGATGATTTTACTGATGGAATAAACAAGAAAGAATTCAATGAAACAATGAGTTATTTCCTTCAGGAAAAACAGGATTATTTAAAATCAAACATAGGACCTGTTCTAAAGATAATGAATAAACCTGCTGATATTGAAGATAGTTTTTCTGAATTTTCAATTTATGAAGACGAGAACTTTAAAACCAGATCCGCAATCATCGCAAAGATGTTTCTAATAATGATCAATTTGTTTGTTCGATATAATGAATTTAGATCAGATAAAAGATATTTGCAAATTGCTATTAAACTCGATTGGGATTTATGGTTTAATCGGTTATTTGAAGATTTTCCAAATATTGAAAAAATTCAAACTAAAGAATTCATTTCCACTATATTAAAAAAATACAATATACAGCAGCATAATATGATTATGTTTGAAAAGAATGATTTGAGACGCTGCTGGTTTACCGTTGAAAACAATCGCTATTTTTTTCAGGCTAATTCATCGTCTATGTGGGAACAGGGACATTTCAGTACCGTTATTAGTTATCTTATTGATATGGGTTTGGTGGAGAAAAAAAATGATACTATTGTCGTTATGAGAGAGGGTGCATCTTTCTATAAGGAATTACTGCAAGAGTTTTATTTATAATGTTAAATGGGAACCTGGTAAATAAATTCTTTTCTAAGCAAGCCGACTTCGAGGTTGCAGTTTGCTGTACTTATACCCTGGATCTTCACTTCTTCGAAAATTATTTAATGAGACAGGACGCATTAGGTATTTGTGATAACATATGTATATTTACCGATTCCAGTACATATGATGGTTTCATCAGTGCATCTTATACTCCACGGTTTTTGAATACAAAGTATCTTGTTAACCGAATATCAGCTACTGGTTTTTTCCATCCAAAGCTATATTTACTCGTAGCGGAAAAAAAGGTTCTCCTCGCCATTGGTAGTGCGAATCTTTCAAGAGAAGGGATTGCCAGCAATCTGGAACTTCTGTCAATTTTCGAAATTAATGAAAATGATATGAGATATTCTTCCTTATTAAAGGATTCCTTAGATTACATCTCCAGTTTAGCACAAATTACAAAGAGCAAAAAGGCCATCGAGTTAGTAAAGTCTGTAAGAGATGCATGTTCAAAATTTACTGCTGAGGAAGGTATAAAAGATTTATTTTTTGTTCATAATTTGGATTCACCGATAATCGATTTATTTGAAAAACATATTGATGTTGAAATTATTTCCAAAATACAAATAGTTTCACCATTCTATGACTCATCTGTTTCTTCTTTTAATGAAATAAATAAAAGATTTATAAATGCAGAGGTGGAAGTCTATATTCAACAGGGGAAATCCAATTTCCCGGTGGAGCAATTTAAGAAAATTCCTTCGAACGTATCCATTTTGGTATATGAAAATATTGACCGCTATCTTCATGGCAAGGCTATGATATTTCATAATAAAAAAGACATCTTCATATTTTCAGGAAGTGCAAATTTTACTTACCCTGCATTATTTTCAAATATAAGTAATGGTAAT
>Ga0180433_10008505_pt1 | contig 12756 bp, 23 predicted proteins | sample SS_ome_8_FD_132980 | JGI IMG/M metagenome (GOLD analysis project Ga0180433, IMG submission 132980) | Hypersaline lake sediment archaeal communities from the Salton Sea, California, USA - SS_1_D_1 metaG | ecosystem: Environmental > Aquatic > Non-marine Saline and Alkaline > Hypersaline >... | reverse complement strand
TAAGATTTACCTAAGCTTTCCCTTTTCTTATTCCAACACTTCTCTTCTTGCCTTTTCTGGTCCTCGCATTAGTATGAGTCCTCTGCCCTCTTACCGGCAGCCCTCTCTTATGCCTGATTCCCCTGTATGAATTTACTTCAATCAATCTTTTTATATTCTGGTTTACTTCTCTTCTCAGATCCCCTTCGATAGTATAGTTGCTCTCTATATGATCCCTTATTCTTACTATCTCATCCTCGCTGAGATCCTTTGCCTTTATGCTCTTTTCTATATTTAATTTTTCCAGTATTTTATCTGCTGTAGACCTTCCAACACCAAAGATATATGTTAAAGCCACACAGATATGTTTATCATTCGGTATGTCAACACCTGAAATTCTTACCAATTAAAACCTCCTTAACCCTGTCTCTGCTTATGACGTGGATTCTTGCATATAACAATGACTTTACCATGTCTTTTTATAATCTTGCAGCTCTTACATATCCTTTTAACTGATGGCTTAACCTTCATTTTTTTCCTTCTTTCCGCCAAACTAAAACTCGTGCCTTAACAATTCCCATCAAAAAATCGCTAGTACCCAACCTTTTAAAAAACTATTTCTTCCTGAAAATAATCCTTCCCTTGCTCAGGTCGTAAGGCGAAATTTCGACTTTTACCTTATCCCCGGGCAAAATCTTTATATAATGCATCCTCATCTTGCCCGAAATATGAGCGAGCACCTTATGCCCGTTATCAAGTTCTACCCTGAACATCGCATTGGGGAGTGCTTCCAGAATAGTCCCCTCAGCTTCTATTATATCTTCCTTCTTAGAAATTTTTTTATCCTCCGCACTAATATTTCAAATAAAAAATAGCGCAAATACGTAGATTATCAAAAAACTTTTCCTATGTCCACAAAATTTTCAATAATAATTATTTTTATCATATTTCTGTCAATATCTTAGGACCATCTTTGCCAAGGGCAACTGTATTCTCGAAATGGCATGAAATTTTCCCGTCAATGGTGGTAACAGTCCATCTATCACTCGTTATGCTGACCTCACTATCTCCCAGATTTAACATCGGTTCTATTGCCAGTACCATTCCCTCTTTTAGAACCGGCCCCTGTCCCGGGGGGCCATAGTTTAAAATCTGTGGGTCTTCATGCATATTTCTCCCTATCCCGTGACCTACGAAATCCTTAACTACCGAAAACCCATCTTTAAGTGCCCTATTCTCAATTACGTTAGAGATGTCTGATAATCTATTCCCAATTCTGCATTTATCTATACCCATCTCAAGGGCTTCCTTCGTGGCTTCCCACAATCTTTCAGCATCCCTGCTAACCTTACCAACCTTAAATGTACGCGCTGCATCTCCATAAAAACCATCTATCTTCGCACCTACATCTACTGATACAAGGTCTCCGTCCCTTATAACCCTTTTACCTGGAATACCATGTACTACTTCTTCATTGATTGAAACGCATACACTGCTTGGATATGGTCTTTTGTCGAATCTTCCCTGATATCCCTTAAAGGCAGGAATAGCATTTTCGCCTATTATAATCTCCTCGGCTACACTGTCTATATATTCTGTGGTAATACCCGGTTTTATAATTTCTTCTATTTTCAAAAGAACCCTGGCAACTATTTTCCCTGCTTTTTCCATTACCTTAATTTCATCAGGAGACTTACATATTATCATAAAACCTGGAGTATCCTTTCAGTTATTTTATCCTTATCTCCTGAACCATCAATATTTACAAGTATGCCCCCGGCTTCATAAAAATCTATAAGCGGTCTTGTTTCCGACTCATATACCTCCAGCCGGTGCCTTATAACTTCAGGTTCGTCATCCTTCCTTATTACCAGCTGCGCCCCGCATTTCGGGCACTCTGTCAATATCTTGCCATCCTCGTTAGCACTGAATATGCTCTTGCACCCACTGCATATCCTCCTGTTACTGAGTCTTTCAATTATCTCATCTTTATCAACTACTATATTTATCACAGTATCCAGCTTTATGCCCAGCTCATCCAGCATCTCCCGGAACATTTTTGCCTGTTTAAGGTTCCTTGGAAACCCGTCCATTAAAAATCCTTTTTCTGACCGATCTTCGCCTATCCTTTTCTTTATAATTTCAATTATTACATCATCCGGAACCAATTTCCCGCTTTCGACAAACCCTGCTACCTTCTTACCAAGCTCTGTCCCTTTCTTAATCTCGTTCCTTAAAATATCACCTGTCGAAACATGCGACATGTCAAAATTTTCACAAATTGCCTTTGCCTGGGTACCCTTGCCTGCACCCGGCGCTCCCAGTAAAACTACTATCATTTTAAAAACCCTTCATAATCTCTCATCGTAAGCTGCGACTCGAGTTGCCTCATCGTATCCAGTGCTACACCAACTGCAATAATCAACGAAGTCCCGCCAAACCTGAAAGGCAACCTCATATAATTAATTAATATCTCGGGTAGAAGCGCTATTATAGCAAGAAATATGGCACCCGGAAGCGTAATTCTATTTAGAATATTAGTCAAATAATCTGAAGTATTCTTACCGGGACGGATACCCGGAATAAAACCTCCATACCTTCTTAAACTGTCTGCTGTATCTATAGGATTAAAAGTTATTGCAGTATAAAAATAAGCGAATACTATAATAAGTATAGTATATGTAACAGCATAAATCGGGTTTATCTGGCCCTCTACCGTCGGATTAAAGGCATTCGCAACCGACTTAATCCAGTTTACCGGTATAAACTGGGCAATAGTCGTTGGAAAAAGCACTACGGATATCGCAAGTATTATAGGCATTACCCCTGATTGATTAACCTTAAGGGGTATGTAAGTGCTCTGTCCCCCGAAAACTTTTCTTCCAATAATTCTCTTTGCATATTGAACAGGAATTTTTCTCTCACCCTGTTGAATAAGTATAATAGATATAATTATACCAATGGTTAAAATCGCAAAAATGGCCAGGAAGAAATAATTGGTCCCTTTTAACCTGAATAAACTTATAAGCTGGCCGGGTATTCTGGAGATTATACTCGCAAATATTATAAGTGAAATTCCATTTCCTATTCCATGAACATTTATCAGTTCACCAAGCCACATTATAACCGTAGTTCCTGCCGTAAGAGTTATTACTATCATGCTAACATGCAAAAAATCAAAATCAGGTATCGCACCATAATTCCTGAAAGTAAATACAAAAGCTACAGACTGCATAAGAGCAAGCACTACAGTAAAGTACCTTGATATTTGATTTATCTTCCTTCTCCCTAATTCACCCTCTTTTGCAAGCTGTTCTAATCGTGGAATAACTACCTGAAGAAGCTGCATAACAATAGTAGCAGTTATGTAAGGCATTATACCAAGTGAAAAAACCGCAAAATTACCCAGGGCACCGCCCGAAAACAAATCCATCATGCCCATTATTCCGGTTTCGACCTGCTCTAAAACTTTAGCCGCATCCACACCTGGAATAGTCAGATTAGCACCGAACCTGTAAATGGCTAAAATACCTATAGTAAAAAGTATCCTATTTCTGATTTCTTTAATTCTAAAGGCATTTATAATAGCCCGGAACATTAAACCACCTCTGCTTTTCCACCTGCTTTTTCTATTTTAGCCAGTGCGCTTTTACTAAAAAAGTTTGCCTTAACAGTTAATTTTTTGGTGAGTTCCCCACCGCCCAGTACTTTTAGAGGATATAATTTATCTTTGACCAATCCCTTTCCCTCCAAAAAATTATAATCAATAACCGCACCATCATTGAACTTTTCCAGCTGGCCTACATTAACCATGCAATTAATTTTTTTACGGGTATTCTTAAAACCCCTTAAATGAGGAAGTCTTCTCTGAAGAGGCATCTGCCCGCCTTCAAAACCTAATCTTGTATTACCGCCGGACCGGGACAACTGTCCTTTTGTCCCCCTCCCACAGGTAGTACCGCTTCCAGAACTGTTTCCTCTACCTACTCTTTTCTTCCTCTTTATGGAGCCGGGTACTTTTATATCGCTAATCTTCAATTTTTCTCCCCTTGTATATTAATCGAATCTGTATCATTCACATTATTAACCATTGATATTAACTTGCTTCCTGGTTAACTGCCCTTAAACTCTCGAACTGCTCTTTTGTTTTAAGCATCTTTAAACCTTTTATGGTCGCATTCACTATATTTAGTGCATTTGCACTTCCAAGCGATTTTGTGAGAATGTCCTTTACACCGGCAAGCTCCATTATTATCCTTACCGGCCCGCCGGCTATTACTCCTTTACCAGGATAAGCAGGTTTCATAAAAACATGGCCTGCACCAAAGCGTCCGTCAATCTGGTATGGTATAGTCCCGTTTATCAGAGGTACCTTAAACATATTTTTCTTTGCATTATTTATACCCTTCTGTATTGCGGTAGAAACTTCATTAGCTTTTCCAAAGCCGACTCCTACCATGCCATTCATATCTCCAACTGCTACCAGGGCACTAAAACTGAATCTTCTACCACCCTTTACAACCTTGGCCACTCTATTTATTTTTATTACCCTATCGGTCAACTCTGTATCTTTAGAGTTATAAGCCACCAGACATCCTCCTTTAAAATTATAGTTAAAACTTTAATCCGCCTTTTCTCGCACCTTCAGCAAGTGCCTTAACCCTTCCGTGGTACTTGTAGCCACTTCTATCAAAAACAATTTCCTTGATCTTTTTCTTCCTGGCTACACCGGCAAGAGCTTCACCCGTCCTAAAACTTATATCTATCTTACCCTTATCTTCCTTTTTACTTTCTATGCTCCTGCTGGATACTCCGGTTAAAGTAGCACCGGTGCTATCATCTATTATCTGTCCATAGATATATTTATTACTTCTATATACGGTAAGTCTGGGACGGTTGCTTCCCTTTTTTAATTTATACCGTATTCTTGATTTTCTGCTTAAACTTTTGTTCTTTTTTTCCATTTTACTCTTCATAATAACTCCCGCGAGAAATTAAGTTGACGAAGAAATTGCTGCCTTGCCAACTTTCCTTCTTATAATTTCTTTTTCATACTTTATACCCTTACCTTTATAGGGCTCAGGTTTCCTTATTCCTCTTATCTTGGCAGCTATTTCTCCAACTAGTTGTTTATCAGACCCACTAACTTTAATAATGGTATTATCAACTACATCAAAAGAAATGCCTTCCGGTGGTTCAACTAATACCGGATTTGAGTAACCCACAGACAATTCAAGCTTATTTTCCTTTTTAGTAGCCCTATAACCTACTCCGACCACTTTTAGTGTTTTGGTAAAACCATCTGTCACGCCTACTACCATGTTGTTTACAAGACTTCTATAAAGCCCGTATTTCTCTCTACTTCCGTTATTACCCGGAATTGGAGCTACGGTTAACATGTTATCTTTAACATTCAATTTAACAGAAGATTCATCAAATTTCAGGGAAAGTTCTCCCAGTTTACCTTTTACATTAACAATATTCTTATCTATTTTAATCTCCACACCTTCCGGTATGTTAATAGGCCTTTTTCCTATCCTTGACACTTAAAATCACCTTTCTACCATATTAAACATATCACTTCGCCGCCAATCTGCTGCTTTCTTGCATCATTATCTGTGAGCAACCCTTTTGACGTAGACAATAATGATACTCCCAGTCCGCCAAGAACCTTCGGTATCTCATCTTTTTTTGCATAAACCCTAAGCCCCGGCTTGCTTACTCTTTTTAACCCGCTAATAGTACATTTCCCATTTTTGCTATATTTCAAATATATTTTTACCATGCCTCCGGGTCCATCGTTTTTGTTAACCTCATAACTTTTTACATACCCTTCTTCATTTAATATCCTGGCTATTTCCGCTTTAAGTTTTGAATACGGTACATTAACGCTATCCATTTTAGCGATGCCGCCATTCCGTATTCTGGTTAACATATCTGAAATAGGATCAGTAACTCCTGACATAAATCCTCCTTTTACCAACTGGACTTGGTCAGCCCAGGAATTTTTCCTTCATGCCCCATTTTTCTAAGGCAAATCCTGCATAATCCAAACTTCCTTATATAACCCCTGGACCTACCGCATACATAACATCTGTTATATTCTCTTGTTTTATATTTAGGTCGTTTTTTTTGTTTTTCTATAAGTGCTTTTCTTGCCACAATAAATATCTCCCTGCAAATTTAACTTTTTTATTTTTTAAAAGGAAAACCAAATTCTTCCAGTAAAGATAATGCCTCTTTGTCATCTCCTGCGTTGGTAGAAATAGTTATATTCATGCCTTTAACGCTTAAAACATTATCATAATCAACTTCCGGGAAAACAATCTGTTCCTTTATTCCCATCGTATAATTGCCCCGACCATCAAAACTCTTCCTGGAAAGCCCCCTAAAATCCCTTATTCTTGGTATTGCAATGCTCAATAATCTATCCAGAAATTCATACATCATCTTTCCCCTCAATGTAACCATGCAACCAATAGGATTATTCTTTCTTATTTTAAAACCCGCAATAGACTTTTTTGCTTTAGTTATCACAGGCCTCTGCCCTGTAATCATTGCCAGGTCATTGCTGGCAGCCTCCAATTCCTTTGGATTCTGAGTTGCAGAGCCGACCCCCATATTGATGCATACTTTTTCTATCCTGGGAACTTCCATTACATTCTTAAATTCATGTTTTTTCAACATTTTTTGAACAATTTCTTTTTTGTATCTTTCTTTTAACCTTGGCTCCATCAATACCACCAAAAAACCCTCTCCTATATTTCCTGTTTACACTTTCTGCATACCCTTGTTTTCACACCTGATTCCTTAACCTTAAAGCCCACTTTTACTGATTTCCCACAATTTGGACAGATCAGCTCAACATTTGATATATTGATAGGCCCTTCTTTTTTAAGAATCCCTCCTGGCTTACCCTGGTCCTTCTGCCTCATATGCTTTTTAACAATATTAATACCTTCGACATATAACCTATTCTTTGAAGATTCTACCCTGAGCACCTTCCCTGTCTTGCCTCTATCTTTTCCCTTTATAATTTTAACTTTTTCGTTTTTCTTTATCTTTAGCATTCTTACTTGCTCCATAAATAAACATAACTAAATTACTTCTGGTGAAAGGGATATTATTTTCATGAAATTTTTATCCCTTAGCTCCCTCGCAACCGGACCGAATATCCTGGTCCCCCTGGGGTTATTCTGTGCATCAATAATAACTGCCGCATTATCATCAAATCTTACATAGGACCCATCTGCCCTTCTGTATGTCTTCTTTGACCTTACAAGCACAGCTTTTACCACGTCGCTCTTCTTTACCACACCCCCCGGGTTTGCATCCTTAACTGCAGCAACGAAAATATCGCCGATGCGCGCATATCTCCTCCTGGAACCGCCCAGGACCTTGATACACTTAATCTGCCTTGCTCCTGTGTTATCTGCTACATTTACTTTGCTCTCAGCTTTAATCATTTTTTTAAAATTCCTTTTTACTCTGCCTTTTTTACAACTTCTACCAGTCTCCAGCATTTGGTTTTACTTAAAGGCCTGGTTTCCGAGATTTTTATCACATCGCCCATTTTACAGATATTTTCAGGATCATGTACTTTTAATCTCCTTACTTTCCTTAAAATCTTTTTATATAAAGGGTGCTTATGATGTGACTCCACCGCAACAACCACTGTTTTGTCCATTCTGTCGCTTACCACTGTCCCCACTCTTATTTTTGATTTTCCTCTCTCCAAGGATCCCCCTTTATTTATTTAAATCTGTCTTTCTTTCTTTTTTAATTTTTTTTCCGGATTCCTTCAAACTATCTTTAGAGCTATCCTTATTCTGCTCTTTTTCCTTAAGCAAAGTTTCTATCCTGGCAATATCCTTCCTCAAATTCCTTATTTTCAAAGGATTCTCCAGTTGCCCTGTTGCCTTCTGGAACTTTAAGTTAAATACGCTCTTCTTAATATCCAGAAGTTTTGCCTCTAATTCCTCTTTAGTCTGTTCTCTTAATTCATTTACTTTCATTTCTTATCCAACCATTTAAAATTCTTCATAAACAAACTTTGTCTTTATTGATAATTTATTGGAGGCCAGCCTTATTGCTTCTTTCGCCACATCCTTACTAACCCCCGATATCTCAAACAATATCTTTCCTGGCTTAACTACGGCTACCCAGTTCTCCGGGATACCTTTACCGCCGCCCATACGCGTTTCAGCAGGTTTTTTTGTAACCGGCTTATGGGGAAAAGCATTTATCCATACTTTACCGCCCCTCTTAATATATCTCGTAAGAGCCACCCTTGCTGCTTCCAGCTGCCGGCTGGTTAGCCATCCGGATTCCAGTGCCTGCAGTCCATACTCACCAAAAGCAAGCCTGGTGCCGCCTTTAGCCCGGCCCTTCATCTTGCCTCTCTGAACCTTTCTATATTTAACTCTTTTAGGTATTAGCATCGCTGCCATAAATATCTCCTAATCTTAATCAACCTTTTCTTTTTTCTTTTCCTGTTTTCTGGGTCGCTTATTTTCCTCAATCTCCTCTTTATCAAGCAACATATCCCCAAGATATATCCAAACTTTTACTCCAATTTTTCCAAAAGTTGTATTTGCCTCTATAAACCCGTAATCAATATTGGCTCTCAGCGTGTGGAGAGGTACTCTTCCTTCTCTGTACCACTCGGTCCTTGCCATTTCTGCTCCGCCCAGTCTTCCCGAGCACTGGACTCTTATTCCTTTCGCTCCAGCTTTCATACATAGCGATATAGATTTTTTCATGGCTTTCCTAAAACTAACCCTGCTCTCCAGCTGAGAAGCAATGCCCTCGGCCACTAATCTCGCTACCAATTCCGGTCTTTTAACCTCTATTATATTTAACTGTGTAATGCTACCCGTTTCCTTCTCTATTAAATCCCTGATATCATTAATATTTGCCCCTCTTCTTCCAATAACCACTCCTGGCTTGGAAGTATGCACATCAATCTTTACTTCCTCCTCGGTCCTTTCAATTTCAATTTTTGAAACACCGGCATTACCAAGCTGTTCTTCAATTATCCTTCTTATGACTATGTCCTCCTTAAGAAGTTTAGAATAATCCTTTGAAGCAAACCATCTCGATTGCCAGCTTTTATTAATTCCAATCCTTAGACCAATAGGACTTACTTTCTGTCCCATCTTAATCCTCCTTATCCTTTCCATCAGATATATAAACTGCTAGATGGGCAGTTCTTTTCCTTATTTTCGTAGCCCTACCCCTGGCTCTTGGCTTAAACCTTTTTAAAACCGGGCCTTCATTTACTATTATCTTTGATATAAACAAATCTTCTTCCTTCATTTTATGGTTCTCCGTAGCATTGGCTACTGCACTCTCTATGGCCTTCTTTACTATCAAAGCTGCTGCTTTAGGAGTCAAAGACAATATGTCTATTACATCCTCTATAGGTTTTGACTTTACCATATCAACAACATATTTTATTTTTCTTGGCGATATTCTAATATATTTTTCAACTGCCTTCGCTTCCAAAGCACAAACCTCCTCGCTACTCTGCTATAAGCCAGTTATTGCTTTACAGTAGCAACCCTTTCACTTTTGCCTTTATAAATATGCGGCCTTATTGACCTTGTAGGCGCAAATTCACCCAGTTTGTGTCCGACCATAGACTCTGTTATAAAAACTGGAACATGCCTTCTTCCATCATGCACGGCTATGGTATGCCCTACCATTTCAGGAAAAATTGTTGAACTCCTTGACCAGGTTTTTACAATCTTTTTTTCGCCTGATTCATTCAGTTTGCTTATCTTCTCTAACAACTTTACTTCCGCAAAAGGCCCCTTCTTTAAAGACCTTGACATTTTAATCCTCCTATAAACTTAAAAACCAAATATTTTACTTATTCCTTCTTCTGATTATGTATTTATCACTACTATTTTTTTTCTTTCTTGTCCTATAACCCAGAGTTGGTTTGCCCCATGGCGTCACCGGGTTTCTCCCTGAACTTTTATTTTTTCCTTCTCCACCACCGTGGGGATGGTCTATCGGGTTCATTGCTGTCCCTCTTACTGATGGCCTTATTCCGAGCCACCTTTTTCTTCCAGCTTTTCCAAGCTTTATTATTTCATGAGTGGTATTCCCTACCTGCCCGATACTTGCCCTGCATTCTATATCAACCATTCTTACTTCACTGGACGGGAGTCTTATACTGGCATATTTGCCCTCCTTTGCAAGAAGCTGTGCATTTGCTCCAGCAGACCTTGCAAGTTCAGCACCCCTGCCTTTCTTCAACTCAATATTATGAATTATCGTTCCAACCGGAATATTTTTTAGCTGCATTGCGTTACCGGGTTTAATATCAACCTTTTCACCTGATAGCAATATATCTCCTACCTTCAATTTTAAAGGAGCAACTATATAACTCTTCATGCCGTCTTTATAACTTAAGAGGGCAATCCTTGCACTTCTATTAGGGTCATATTCAATCGCTTCAACCCTGGCAGGGATATCATCCCTTATCCTTTTAAAGTCGATAAACCTGTATAATCTCTTATGTCCTTTTCCACTGTGCCTTCTGGTAATCCTGCCTTTATTATTCCTTCCAGCATCCCTTTTTAAAGACCTGGTTAGAGATTTTTCCGGTTTTTTCTTCGTTATATCAGAAAAATCCGAAACTGTTCCGAACCTTCTACCAGACGTTACGGGCTTATATTTTTTAATAGCCAAACCAAGTACCTCCAGATAACACTAAACCGATTCAAAAAAATCAATTTTATCATTTTTGCCAAGCGTAACAGTAGCTCTCTTTTTCCTCGAGCTTCTGCCCAGCGACCTTCCGAGTCGTTTTGGCTTGGATTTAATACTCATGGTATTTATCTTTAAAACCTTAACTTTAAAAATTTCTTCAATCGCCTTTTTGATTTCGCCCTTCTCTGCCCTTATATCGACAAAAAAGGAATATCTTTTATTCTGAACCCCGGAATAGCTTTTTTCCGATACTACCGGGGATATTATTATATCCCTAGGATTTTTCATTTCCCAACCTTCCAACAAAATCATCAAGCGTTTCTTTTGTAAAAACTATAGAATCAGCTACCATCATAATATATGTGTTAAGACCCCTTGCGCTCTCTATCATTACGTTCTGTATATTTTTAAATGATTTTACTTCATTGCTATTTAAATCATTTAAAACTATAAGAATTTTATCCTTGTCCAAATTAAGTTTTTTTAGTATTCCGGCTGCTTTTTTAGTTTCCGGTTTCTTAAATTCCAGTTTATCCAGCACTATTATCTTTTTATTCTTAAACTTATCAGAAAGCGCCATTAATTTTGATTGTCTTATTACCTTTTTATTTAATTTAAAAGAGTAATCTCTCGGAACCGGCCCAAAAACTATACCTCCCCCTCTCCATATAGGGGATCTGTTAGTGCCTGCTCTTGCATTACCGGTACCTTTCTGCCTCCAGGGTTTTTTGCCTCCGCCTCTTACTTCACTCCTGCTTTTTGTCTTATGTGTACCGGACCTCTGTGAGGCAAGATACCTTCTGATTTCCTGATACAATACCTCATTATTTATTTCATGGCCAACTATTTTTTTCGATATATTTATTTTTTCTAACTCTTTACCTTCCGTGTTAACAACATTCAAGCTGCCCATTAATTCTCCTTAAAAAAATAACCAATTAAATCTTTCTTAAAAAAACCATGTTACCATTAGCGCCTGGAACACTCCCGCCAACCAGAATCAAATTTTGTTCTTTATCTATGTCAACTATCTCAAGCCCTTTTACGGTAACCCTGCTTCCGCCCATTCTTCCGGGCATTTTCTTCCCCTTCGCTATTCTTGAAGGTGTTGCACACATACCGACTGAACCCGGTATCCTGTGCGAATGAGACCCATGGGTCATTCTTCCCCTGTGGAAACCGTACCTTTTTATAACACCTGAAAAGCCCTTGCCTTTACTATTGCCGGTTACTTTTACCTTATCTCCTACTTTAAAAACTCCTGCATCCAGAATATCTCCGGGCTTATACTCCTGTCCAAAATCATCAACTCTTATTTCTCTTAAATATTTTTTCAGGTCGACTTTATTTTTAGCGAACACCCCTTTATGAGGCCTGACGGCCTTTTTTTCCTTAATGCTGCCCAGTCCCACTTTAAGGGCGTTATAACCGTCCTTTTCACTATTTTTTACCTGGATAACTACACACTTTTCAGCTTCAATCGCTGTAACAAACTGTGCATTTCCATTCTCTCTAAATATTTGTGTACATCCAAGCTTTTTGCCGTATATTGCATTTACCATTTTAAGTCACTTTCCTAAAAACAATCTCTTTTACCTCAATCAGGACTTTATCTCAATACCCACTCCCGCCGGCAGGCTTAATCTCATTAGCAAATCCACCGTTTTGGGAGTTGGCTCAATAATGTCTATAAGACGTTTATGCACCCTTATTTCAAAATGCTCCCTTGAATCCTTATTTACATGGGGAGATCTTATGACACAGTAAACATTTTTCTTATTAGGCAGAGGTATCGGCCCTGAAACCTTAGCACCCGAATTTTCAATAGCTTCCATTATCTTTTTTGCTGAACGGTCTATTATTTCATGGTCATATGCCTTTAATTTTATTCTAATTTTCTGGCCAATCTTTCTTGCAGCCATTATTTTTCCTCCTGCCTCTTATTTCTTCCCCTTATATAATTACTCAATTATCTTGGTGACACTACCCGCACCAATAGTCCTTCCGCCTTCACGGATAGCAAACCTCTGGCCTTCCTCCATAGCTATCGGGGAT
>Ga0180433_10008504_pt1 | contig 12756 bp, 11 predicted proteins | sample SS_ome_8_FD_132980 | JGI IMG/M metagenome (GOLD analysis project Ga0180433, IMG submission 132980) | Hypersaline lake sediment archaeal communities from the Salton Sea, California, USA - SS_1_D_1 metaG | ecosystem: Environmental > Aquatic > Non-marine Saline and Alkaline > Hypersaline >... | reverse complement strand
TCGTTAAATCTACCCCCAAAAGTTCACGTCCTAGGTTAATTGCATGTTGTTGTTGAGATTCTAGTTTCGTGTACATTGGAATCTTGTCGGCAGCACTAATGCGGGTATTCTTTTCAAGAGCTCTCGTTGTTTCCGCATTTGTGTGCCAATAATGACATAAATCGAGAATTCGTTCACGTCTATCAAGTTGCATGAAATTGTCGTAATAATATGTGTATAATTCTAAATATTCGGCCACTGCCATTAAATTGGGAGCAGTGGGATTATGTAACTTATCAACAACCAAATTACACAAATAATACAACTTTAAATCGGTGTTTCCGTTGAGAGTAAATTCGGGGAATGCTGCAAATGCGTATATAGAAAGGAATTGACGCACATTAATGGATATATTGGGATTTATGCGGTTAATACGGCGTAATAAAGCGGTTGCAATTTTATTTACAGTGCGATTACACATAAATTCCGTCAATTTGTCGAAAGAACGTTCGCGATTTTCAGGAGTAGACTTTATAGCTGCGGTTATTGATTTTTTGTACAAATCCCGGAATAATTTAAAGCGATTGACGAATTTTCGTATTACATTAATGCGTAATATATACAAAAGACGATTAGCTTGTGTTTCATGGGACAACATTACATATGGCAAACATTTAGTGTCATAATACCGCCACTATATATACGAACCATAAAAGTGATTTTTATCATCATGTTTTAGTCTAGTCTTTTAATGGCATGGTATCACATGCCTGAATATGATATTCTTAATGAAATTAGTCCTTTATCTTTGTATAGTGATACCGATGAAATCGGTGTAGGGATCGGAGATGTGGAACGTAATATTTATTCACAAGTAAAAGATGAAATCAGATATGATTTAGGATATAATGAAGATAGTGATATAGATAAAGATACTATTTGTAAATATTATGATGGATGGTATGGATATTCTATGCGGGATCTTGACTCATGGAAACGAGGAGAAGGGTTATATCTTGGTTATGGGAGCTTTTATAAAACTGCAGATCATTGTATTAGTATAGGAAAACAAATAACAGGAATTCTCGATGAAGTTGGTGTTGATTACAGGTGGAATGGATCTCCTAATATAAGAATATTTCTAAACATCAAACCAGTGCTGCTAAATCATAGAAATGAATTACTTGGTCACAAACATTATATCGAAGCCGAAGATTGTTCCCAATGATAAAATATAACATTCCATTTTTCGTATATTCGTATTTGAAAAATTGATTATGAAACATATAATCAATTTTAATTTTTTATAACTAAAGTCCAACTCTGTTAATTATGTACACGAAATCATCATATTTATGATACAAATGTATACAAAGTATGTACATAATTAACAGAGTTGGCCAATAGTGATTAATAATACGGAATATACTATAGCCCAACTCAGTTAATTATGAACGTAATATCACTATATTTGTATCATATATATATTCGTTGATCATTTAATACCACATTGTTCTGCAATGTACTTGTTACTGCTGTTTATAATTCGGAGTTACACTAATTTCGCCCAATGGAGCATCCTCATCAATGCCAATATCCGCCTTTATTTGTTTAATCTTTTCATCCACCTGATCAAGATACTCGGGATGTTCAGCTTCCAACTTGGCAATTCCTTCGTTACAGATAGTTAGAGCCTTTGACATGTCACGTTTGCGTTTGCGTGTTTGTTCCAGCCAAGATTCGAGGCTCAGTTTTTTCATTACCTGCTGTGCATAGTAATCAATACTGTCTTCATCTAATTTCTGTTCCTGGATTTGGTTCATTAGCTGTTGTTCGCGTTTTTTCGCTTCACGGACGCTTCTCTTGGCCTTTCTCTCTTCTTCGGATTCTTTCTGATGGAAAATATTGTTTAAATCATCCGTTTCACCAACCTCGAGAGTTTCTCCCATGAATTCGTCGTTGATGGTGATGGGATACCAGGCTCCTACGTCTACAGGTACAATAAAATGCTTGGAATCAAAACTGCGAATAACATTTTTAGCATATTCATCGAATTCGGCCATCGATGCACTGTTTTGACCAACTCTGAACATTCCATATACACCATTTACAGGTTTAGGGAGCAAACGGAAAGAAACAGCACCTACTTGTTGTCTAGCAACGGGAGGTAGACCACCTACTCGCGCAATTTTCGGATATCTTACAGTTGCCGCTAAATCTTTGTGGGCGGCATTTGTTTGTTCTTCAGTTAATTCGGGAGCCGACATTAATAATTAGTATAGCCTTAAATCAACCTGGGTTGTTATATTTACTAAAATGTAAACATATAAATGATTATGCAATAGTAATGTTTCGAGTTTCTAGAAAATTCAAAAAATATAGAAAGCAAAATAGAAATAGCAGAATACATAGAACTGCTTATCCACATCAGAATGAAAAACATAATATGAAATATGATAAAATTCGTTTTCAATATTTAGATGAAAATAAGTAACATGTTTCTTTTCTTTTTTGCATAATTTAGCATTTACGCCATACTGTTCCATTCCACACAAATGTCGCACCTGTATCAGGTTCCAACTGAAGTTCGCCTGTAGTTGCTTGCTCCACTTGATGTACCAATTGTTACATTATCATCACCATCCGCGATACTTGTACCAGAAAGATTTCCAATAGTAACATTACGAAGACCAGTATTAATTGCAGTACCAGCCAAATTTCCAATTGTTACATTTCCATCGGCAGTAGTAATACTTGCTCCACTTGATGTACCAATTGTTACATTATTATTTGCAGTAGTAATATTATGTTTTTTTAGACGAAGAAACTATGTCATCAATCCCAAAAGTAACAGGTAGCACACATAATGAACGTAAGACTATTTGCAGAATTCTGCATAAGTTAAGACATATTCTAGACAAAGATGAAGTAACATGTTATGAAGTTGCCGATTCCCTTAACGAATTTGTATCCAGTACCGGTGATTTATTCGATCCAGTTGTACTATCCGGATATTATCAAGACGGTTACGAGTTGCATATTAGTGATTTAAAAAAAATATTCAAAGGACCAAAAGAATTCGATCAATTCAAGATGGAATTTTGGAGAAGGAGAAGGAGAATGTAGTTTCTAAAACTATTATTAGGCAATCCGCGTAGTATTGTTGACAAAACATCAAAATTAGCTTATGAAAATCATGATAACGGGGTCGACCGATCAATCAATCAACAATTGAATAAATAAAACAATCCGAATTTGTAATAATTTGCAGTTCTCGTTCTTTTACATTGTATCTACACATATTAACTTCATCAAGCCCCCCAAATATATTGTAATATTTTCGGAGTTTTAGGGCAGTATACAACTGAATTGTTGGTAAAATTTCACTATCGTGGTCTTTGTATTCGTTTTGGGGACTCATATATTTACACAGATCAGATAATATTTTAAAATATACAAAATTATCGGTGCCATTATTTACATTTTGAACTTTCATTATTATAATACCCCATAATAATGAAAATCGAAAACACAAATGCAAATAGACCTCGGAAATTGGAAAATAATATGGATTCGCCCATTGATAACGTTTTTCTGGATCTTTGTGAAAAAGTATCCCCGTATTTTCATGAAGCTGGTTTTACCCCCAATATGATCACCACATTATCCGTCATTTCGGCGGCCATTGGCCTTTATTATTTATATCACCATCAAAAAGCAAAATTTGCGATTTTTTACACCCTTGGGTACTTTTTTGATTGTCTCGATGGCTATAATGCTCGTAAATATAATCAAATGTCTGAATTTGGAGATTATTATGATCATATAACTGATTGGGTGACTGCTGCTGGATTATTTTACATATTATATGCACGATATAAATTGTATGCATGTCATTATGCTGTCATAGCAGTATCACTTGCATTAACATGTGCACATTTTGGATGTCAAGAAGTATATCACGATAATCCGGAAGCATCACCAACATTAACTGTTGCAACCGGTCTTTGTCCCACGCAGAATTCTTCTCGCTCCAAAAAAATGCTCGAGGGTGGCCTCCGATATTTCGGAGCAGGGACGTTTACAATGATCATGATTGGGTTGGTTGCATTTGTTAAACCCAAAAACTAATTCCATCATTTTAGTCAAATTTACAATTTATTTGACTAAAAAACAATATTTTTAATAGGTATAGGCGTCTCCATATTCCCACAGGATTGGGTCATATGCGTTGCTATATTTTTCACCATATTGTGGTGGGGGTGGTGGGTTGCGCTTTGGATAATCTAAAATGCTGACATTTTTTACGGTACCAAGGGGGACATTCGTATACTCCATCACAGACGGTTCACGTAAACATCCGTTATTGTTAATACGGCGCGGAGCATTTTGCATTTGCTGTGCTTGACATCCATTTACTTTTAATGCATCAATACCTTTGCACATTTTTAGACATTGATAGGGATCTGGACGATCTCCAGGCATAAAAGTGGAACTGCACTGACTTTTTGGGGTAGGGGTATAGGCCATTCGATGACAACATTCAGATTGACGTTCTTGTGTACATTTGCCGGGAACATCACTCCACCATACTGCATTTTTTTCGGGATATGTTAATCTATATCTTTGTCCTTGGTATGGATGTTGATTACCACCACTCATTATATGTTGTCAACATATGTCACTGGGCGCAGTGATGTGATCTTAAGGCATCGGCCATATTAATGAAATTCCAAAAAGTGGATTCGGCCGATGAAATTACAAAATATAAGAATTCTCACAAGGTTACAGTTTTGAAAATGTCTGCTCCGTGGTGTGGTCCATGTAAAGCTCTTGAAAAACAACTTAAGGGGATGTATTCCGATTATTCTGATGATGATGTCATTGTTCTAGAATGCAATATCGACGACAATGAAGAGCTCGCAAATGATTATAATGTTTCATCGATCCCTCATGTTGTATTTTTTTACGATGGAAAACTTCAGGACCTCGGTGTAAAAGGTGCACACCTCGATAAAATCAAAAAAATGATAAATGATGGACTTGGCGTGGAATAAATGACACAATTGTGTCTAAAATATCAATTAATTTGTGTAAATTAATTGATTGTATAAGTAAAATCTACGGACTTGTATGTGTGATTTCTACTGCTTTGATCAAAGCAATACCAATGATTATTATATATAAACTCATTTTTAGTAGTGATAATCATTGATCCATTCCCTCCGGCATTCATGTGGGTTTCTTTGACAATAAGAACTGGCATTTTTATGTTCATATTCGTGGTATGGCTTATAGGGGGTTCTTTCGGGGGTATATCCCCAGGTTCCGTCGAATCCCGGGGTTGTATAACTATGGCGTGGAAAATGATAAGGATAATCTTCATAATCGTGAGTTTTGAAGAAATTTCCAGGAGGTGCATTTCGTAAATAGTTTACACAAAATTCATTAGAACACCCAGGTTTACGTTCGGGTCCAGCAACAGCTACTGAATTTGTACATGGTCTATACATTGGATTATCTTGGCCACCAGGCATTCCATTCCATTCGGGTCCATAGGGGTCTTTTTGGACAACAGTATTGCATGTTTCCTGCATAATATTGTTACATTTCCAAGAATAAGGCTTGAAACCGCCATTCGCACACTCCAAAGAATCACTAATACCGAATAAATTACTGCAACAATCAATTCCGAGATCGCCGCTAGTGGGGACGCGGCGTTTACAAACTCGTTGATATCCTTGCATTTGCCAAGTATCACGGGGCCCATCACCTGGCGCATTTCCAATTGTACAGCTTCCAGGCTGAGTATAACCGACAGATTCCCAACCAGCAGGACACTGAGGTGCAGTTGTTCCTACTAATGCACATTGGGATGTCTTTGTAAACGTTTGTAATTCATTTCCATATTCATCGGTTTTAGATTCCGACATTACTAAGTGGCAACAACTTTACATGTCATTTCGTGAAACATCGTACGATGTTTCACGAAATCACGCTGAGGGATTAAGAGCTACGGCTAGCGCCTTCGCTTAACCCTCAAAGTCATTTATTGTACTCATTACAATAGATTTGCAAAATTATTATATACTACATAATAATTTTTGAACTGCGGTATGGACACAATAAATGACTTTAGCAATGTTCGCGTGAGTGAGCCGAAGGCGAGCCACGTGAACAATTTCTAGCGTGATTCACTGCGCCCAGTGATAAAGTGAAATTTTCACAAGATCACATCCAAATTCTTAGTTTTCTTCCGTGGATCAATCTTTGACATGAGTATTCCCCAAACCCAACAATTTTGGGATGCATTGTTCAATCGTGATATTTATGGTGTGAAATCATACATCGACGCCGGACATGATGTTAACATTCGCAGTGGAATGTATTATTTTGACAATTCAAGAACCCAACGATTTGACAATGACACAAACACATTCGTACAAATTACAAATCCAGAAACATATTATGCGTATGTGAATGTTACACCGTTGTATGCAATTTTTATCAAAGATAAGTATTCACCAAATGTAGTTGAACTTTTTCAACTGTTGTTGGACAATGGTGCTTCTATCTGCAATGACAAATTGCGGTACATTTGTGCTTACAAATCAGATTATCCTGACATTTTTGACATTATTTTGAACAAAGAGTGGACAACCGATGAATACGTACAATTATTTCACGGATTTACACATGATGGTTTAAATAACATTGATGACTCATTTGGGGTATTTGTTCAAAAAATGATAGATAATAATGTGAATTTTGATTTTAAATTTCCCCGTGGTCATAGTGGTCATATATTCACAAATCCAGTTTGTTATATGATATATCACTACATAGATATTGATATCTGTTGTCAAATTGTTGAAAAACGATTAGTAAGTAATGGATCAATCATGAACGTAATTACATATACACTTGATCATATATATTATACAAAATCAAGTCAATATATGTTGGTACTATTTGAAAATTTGATGAAACAAAATTGTCCAGGTGATTATAATGAACTATTTTCGGATCCCATTTTTTATAAATATATGGATTTTGAAACACAAAAAAAGGTTGGATATATTATTATTAACTCGAAAATTGATTTTGATCAGAAATTTTTGTACAATTTGTATCAATTTCTAACAAATGAAAATCAATACTTTGTAACCGAACAGTTTTTTAAAAATTACAACATCGTGGATGATTTTCGTATTCAGTATTTGAAATCAACGTTACAAATGAACAAACCATTATATGTTGAACTGCTTCTTGACAATATTGAGTTTGATTCTGATTTTATTAGATTGGAAAGTTTCCAGATTTTGGAAAGTCTCAGAGGTACAGACATTGGGGGGACTGGGGTATGGACTCGGACTTTGCCAGATTCATTGATTGATCGTGTTCTGAACTTGGGTATTGATATGAATAGTACAAATGCCAATGGAGAAACGATATTATTCGATGCGTCAGTTAATTTCAAGTTATTTTGCAAATTTATTCGTTATGGTGCGGATCCAAATGTTAAAAACAAAAATGGGGATACTGCGTTGATGGTACACGTAAGGAAGTACAATTCGAAGTACTACAATTCAAACAAATCAAAAAAATCAAACGATTACATCCAAAGACTAATCCAGTGTACAAACATATTGTCCGAAAACAACAACAATGAAACTATTTACACCATTGCTATGGAAATGTCCGATGGCAAATTAAAGAAGCAATGTATGAAGAAGATTAATGAAAAAATCGAAGAATGTTTACAACCATTGAAATCGAAAATTTCTCAGTATCCGATGGTTTTGATTAAAAATTACATCACTGGACGCAGTGACTCGAGGTAGAGCGCTATCCTATCATGAATAAAAAACAGCTCTACTGTTTCACGAAATCACGCTAGCGAATGTTCATATGGGTCGCTTCGCCTGCAGGCTCTCCCTCACGCGAACATCGATACTGTCATTTATTGGATCCATAAAGTTGAAAAATTGATTATGAAACATATAATCAATTTTAAAAAACCATTGTAATGAGTACAATAAGCGAAGGCGCTAGCCGAAGCTTAATCCCTCAGCGTGACTGCGCCCAGTGATAAAGTGAATTTATTTTTTGTTAAGGTAACCTTTTGATTAATGACGACGACAAATCCGCCTCGAACAAAATATCTGGTTAAATCACAAAAAGATCAGATCTTGTTGCGGCCCGGTCAGCATATTGGCGATACCACTAACAAATCCACTGAAATTGTAGTTGCTCATGGATCCAATGACTCTACTTATTTCAAAAACATCAAAATGAACCACAACCCCGCCCTCATCCATATTTTCTATGAGATTCTCACCAATGCTCAAGACAATTACTATAAAAGTGCCGACACGACCCATCCACTCAAGAATATCAAGGTGACAATTGACAAGGAAACAAATGAGGTAAGTGTTTACAATGATGGAAATTGGATTCCCGTTGTGATTCATGAATGGGATGCAAGTGAGAAGAAACCCGATGGCAAGTCCGATTTTTACGAACCCGAGCTCATTTTCGGACATCTCAATAGTTCTGGAAATTACGACGATACGAAAACGAAACGTCGAGGTGCAGGTCTTCACGGTCAAGGTGCAAAGCTCACAAACATTTTCTCGACCTATTTTTGCGTAGAAGTGTTCGATCCCGAACACAAATTGCTCTATAAGCAAGAATTCCGCGATAATTTGACAACCATTGGTGACCCTGTCATCAAAAAGAAGGCAGGATCTACAGGATGGGTTAAAATCACCTATAAAGCTGATTTCGATCGGTTTGGGAAATTGACAGGATACAATAGCAACCATATTAAACGCATGAAAAAACTGTGTATTGATTGTGCAATGACGATCCCAAAGGCAAAAGTCGAATTTAATGGTGAGGTTTTCAAGGTACCGACACTTTCAAAGTATGTAGGGTATTATTTGCCCGATGCGACATCCATTAACAGTTTGTCATTCAAAACTATTGATTCCGAGGTTGTTTTTCTGGAAAAACCGGATTATGATGCTGCAGTTCCAAGTGTTGTTGCATTTGTGAATGGAATTATGACGCCAATGGGTGGAGTACACGTGGAAAAATGGAAAAAAGCGATTTATGATCCATTGCTCGAAAAAATAAAGAAAAAGTTTACATCCGGCAAAGGAAAGAATGTCAGTACCTTGTCGATCGGCCCAAAAACGATAGACAAGTATTTTATGTTATTTGTTCGTTGTAATTTAGAAAATCCGCATTTTGGGGGACAAACCAAGGATAAATTAAATTCCCCGGAACCCACAGTTTTAGTTGATTCGAATACTATCAATAAGGTCCTAAAATGGAAATTCATGGATGACATTGAGGAATTAGCAAATCAATCTAAAATGCGACAATTATCGAAAAATGACGGCACTAGTGCATCGAGTGTAAACATCAAGGATGCAGTCGATGCAAATTGGGCAGGAACGTCCAAGGGTGCCGGTTGTACCTTGTTTATTGTTGAGGGTCTTTCAGCAAAAACATTTGCAGTGCGTGGCATCGGTAAAATCAAGAATGGTACCAATATGTACGGAATTTTACCTGTTCGAGGAAAAGTTCTTAATGTTCGAGACGCACCCATTGAAAAGATTGCTGACAATGCTGAAATTACAAACATCCGGAAAATGTTGGGTCTAAAAATGGATGTAGATTATTCGGTTGCTGAAAATCGCAAAAAGTTACGGTATGGCTGTGTTCGGGTGTTGACAGATGCAGATGTTGACGGCGATCACATCAAGGGCCTCGTCATCAATTTCTTTGATTTCTTTTATCCGAAATTGCTAGACTGTGGATATGTGGCGGGTCTTCGCACCCCTATCATCAAAATTACATATGGGACCGGTCGCTCCAAAAAGGTAAAGGATTTCTATTATCAAACGGAATATGACAATTGGTGCCGAAACAATCCGGATGTAAAATTTACAGCTAAATATTACAAAGGATTGGGAACCAGTGAAAATGCTGAAATCGATCTTGTTTTCAAGAATCCTCGATATGTAAAGTATAATACCGATGATCGATCCAAGAATGCAGTGACACTCGCATTCAGTGATTCAAGGGCCGATGATCGTAAAAAATGGCTCGCAGATTTTGAAGATCGAGAGTATTCTTATGATGTCGATGAAACGGGTGAAGAAAATGTCCAAATTGCGGATTTTATCGACAATGAGCTCATTCGTTTTAGTATGTATGATAATGTACGAAGCCTTCCATCGATTATTGATGGATTAAAGCCATCTCATAGGAAAATTCTGTGGTATGTTCTCACAAAAACTTCTGCGAATGGATCCGACAAAAAAGTCGAAAGTCTCGGAGGTGCAATTGCTGAAGCATCTGCTTATCATCACGGCCCCGATTCTCTCAAAGGATGCATTGTAAAAATGGCACAGCAGTTTATTGGATCCAATAACATTGCATATTTGGCCCCGAAAGGTCAATTTGGGACTCGAATGGCCGGTGGAAAGGATGCTGCACAATTTCGATACATTTTCACCAAAATGGCAGAAATTACTCGTTTAATATTCAGGAAAGAAGATGATCCGGTACTCGATTATCTAGAAGATGAAGGAATTCCGATCGAACCGCGCTTTTATGTTCCGGTGGTACCTATGGTGCTTGTAAATGGTATGGAAGGTATGGGAACTGGATGGTCTACTAAATCTCCTAATTTCAATGTGCGTGATGTCATTGAATGTGTAAAAATGTGGATTGAAACGACAAATGGGGCGCCGTCGGAAGCATTTACAAAGAAATGTAATGGTTTGATACCGTGGTACAATGGATTCAAGGGAACGACTGTACAAACGGCTCTCAACAAATACGAACATCGAGGCAAATGGAATATGGTGCCGCGATACGAGAATTGTTACGAAATTACTGAATTGCCAATCGGTATGTGGACAAACGATTACCATGAATTGTTAAAAGCCCTTAAAACGGGTGACACCGGTAGTAAGTCGTCTAAAAAGGGTGGATATTCTTCTGCAAAGGTTGGAGATCTAAAAGCAGAATTAAAAGCCCGAAAATTAAAAACTGGTGGTAAAAAATCGGAATTGATTGATCGGCTAAAAGATGATGACAAGGCAAAAAATCAATCATCGAAATCTATCACATCGAAATCCGATGTAATTGTTAAAAAGTGGGAATGGCACGGAGATGATGAAAATATTCTGTATCGGGTATGGACAACAGGTCCTAAAATCACACCTGACGATCCACGGTTTAAATTAACAACAACAGAATCCACGTCGAATATGGTTGGGTTTGATGCCGCTTCTAAAATCAAAAAATACAAGAAAATAGCGGACATTGTGAATGATTTTTGTGTGACGCGGTTAAAGTTATATGAAAAACGCAAACAAGCACAACTTGCAGCAGCTCGAACCCGATCAAAGGAACTTAAAAGCAAAATTGAGTTTATTGGGCGGATTCTTGGCGATATCCAGATTATGAAACAGTCAGAATCCCAATTATTTGAATATTTTGAACGGGATTCGTTTGATTTTTATCGCAAAGATGATAGCTATCGATACTTGACAGATATCCCGATCCGGAGCGTAACTGCCGACAAATACGAAGCCCTCAAAAAGGAATTAGACAAATTGCGGGCAGATTACAAATTAATCAAAAATACAAGCGAAGTCGATGTATGGAAACACGAATTAACTGAACTAGAACGTGAATTGAACAAATGATTGGGGATTTAGATGCGAAATAATTATAAATTGTTATAATTATTTTATATTTCAGTGATTTGCCGAAATTTGTTCAATTGTTTTTATATTAAATTCAATGGTGCCAAGTTCGGGGTTTCCGATGCTTGACACGATTTTCAACGGCAAATCTTCCGAATTTTCATACGGAATGTAAAATTTCACAGTTGTATTCAAACTTGGGATCTTCTGCAACTGATTCATTATCTTCATCTCGAATTTTTTACAATAATCAATCATATCGGCAGTCTCGTCTTCGTTTTGAGTTATTAATGTTTTTGTCATTGAATAAAATCGCTTACTTTCCGCGCTAAACTTAAGAATACGACCATCCGAATATAATTCCATTGTATTTTTCGAAAATGTCCCCAATTCTTTACACACTTTCTGGAAATGCGTGCTATTAATCTCAATCGGGTGGTTATAATGGCTTAAATCAATATTGTCGACATCATACTTTGGAAATGCTTGAATCTCTACATATAATTTCGATGGACCTCCGTCATCCATTGTAGATACTTCAAGGGCCGATGGATTGTCCCGTTTTATAGCAATCATCAGATATTTATTCTTTTTACTCACACTTTTCAATACTCTGTAAAAATGAGCCAGCGTAATAGGTACATCTATTTCCTCATTACAAATAAATTCATCGAAATTTTCGGATTTTAATTTTAGACAAACCAGCGTTTTACATATCACAGTATTATTGACAGTCGTCAATTTAATTCCAGAGGGGCTAAATTCCATTGTTGCATCGGACAATCCAGCATTACACAATTCAAATGTGCTCCTCACTGCATAAGCTTGTGTGGTTTTCGCTTTAAATAGATATTTAGAATCATCGGTTGTAGATTCCATTTTATTATAGAATGCATTATCCTCTAACAATAGTTTGCTGTAAATTATGAATTGTCGCTCCATATAAGTGATTTTATATACAGCCCATTAAATATTAGTACTCGATAATGATCATTTTAGTACATGGTAAACGATGCACCGGAAAAGATTACATTATCATGCTTTT
>Ga0180433_10008503_pt1 | contig 12757 bp, 15 predicted proteins | sample SS_ome_8_FD_132980 | JGI IMG/M metagenome (GOLD analysis project Ga0180433, IMG submission 132980) | Hypersaline lake sediment archaeal communities from the Salton Sea, California, USA - SS_1_D_1 metaG | ecosystem: Environmental > Aquatic > Non-marine Saline and Alkaline > Hypersaline >... | reverse complement strand
TTTTGAAGCTAGGCATTGCTTTCGAACTCGCAAACCAACTATGGTAACCTTCGTTCTCCAAGCTTCCCCTAACTTCAAAATCTAGCCCTTGAGTGTGTCAATCTAAATTGAATCGACTATACTATCTTCGCTCGAGATCGCCGAACTGGAGAAAAAACCCCAAAAATTCTTCGCAATCTTTTCTCTCAAAATATTGAGTGTCAATAAATTGACGCGAAGCGCTTTTGGTGGTTTTGTTCTAGTTGTTCGATCTCAAGCGAAGATAGTACATGTGGTGGTACAGCGAGCGAGAGATCGGGCAAATAGGGCAAAATCTAGCCAAAAGATTAGAGAAAGTTGAATTACGCAACACCCCCCTTTTAATAGGGGTGTTGCCTAATTTAGTATTTAGTTTTTGTCGTGGCCTAGTGTCACACGGCCTTTCAGTGAGGGACGCTCTTTCACCATTTGCTGCGCAACATCGGTAATGTTGCCCAATAGGTTTTTCGCAACCTCTTGGGTGTTCTTGGTAGGCTCGGTGACAACTTTGTGATCCGTTAAAGCAACAAAATCTGGCTTTCGGTCCTCACGACGGCGAATACGACTTTGCGCCTCAGCAAGAGCCTCAGGAGTCATCATCGCAGCCTCGGCTTTGGTTTGTTCCTCCAGCTTTTTTTTCATTGCTTCATATTTTCTAGGGTTTTCTAGGATTTTATCGTTTTGTCCGATAGGTGAAAAATTAGTCATTATTTAGCTCCTTTACATAAGAATAGATATTTGGGTATGATAGCACAGTTCTATTTTTTTTAAAAGCACGGTCAAGAAATATGCAGAATATTTTTCACGTTTTAGAGCAAAGAGGCTTCATTCAGGATGCAACCTCAGAGCAAATAAGCGAACTTTTACACCATCCAATTACCCTATATGCTGGATTTGATCCAACGGCTGATAGCCTTCATTTGGGCAATTTAGTTGGTTTGATTGCCCTGGGGTGGTTTCAACGATTGGGCCATAAGCCCATCGCCTTGGTTGGGGGTGCCACGGGAATGGTTGGAGATCCATCCGGAAAAAGCATTGAGCGCAACTTACTCGACGAAGCAGCGCTTGCTCACAATCTAAAAGGAATCAGACAATCCATCCAATCTGTTTTGGGCAGCGAGGTGGAAGTTTTGAACAACTTTGATTGGATGCAAAAATTTTCATACATTGATTTTTTGCGTGATATTGGCAAACACTTTCGGATGGGAACCCTGCTTGCAAAAGAGAGTGTTCGCACGAGACTCTCTTCTGATGAGGGGTTAAGTTACACCGAATTTAGCTACCAGCTTTTGCAAGCCTATGATTTTGTGCATCTATCCGAACATCATGGCGTTTCTTTGCAAATAGGGGGCAGTGATCAATGGGGAAATATTACGGCTGGTACGGAGCTTGTGCGTCGCATGCGCTCCAAAACTGTGCATGGTCTTACCTTTCCTCTGTTAACGCGTAGTGATGGGAAAAAATTTGGCAAAACAGAAGATGGAGCCATTTGGTTGAATGAAGAAAAACTCTCCGTTTATGATTTTTATCAATATCTTATTCGTATCCCGGATGAAGATGTGATTCCTATGATGAAAAAACTGACCTTCATGTCGATGGAAGAAATTCATGAAATTGAAGTTGAAATGAGTCAAAGTACATACCGTGCAAATAGCGCTCAGAAGGTACTGGCACGCAATATTACCGAAATTGTCCACGGCAAAAAAGGTGTAGAAAAAGCAGAATTAATCACTCAGGCTGCAAGTCCTGGGGCAGTCACGCTTTTAGATGCAAAAACTCTCGAAAATTTAGCTTTACAAATTCCAAGTAAGAAATTGCCCTTAAATCAGTTACAAACTATGACATTATTAGATTTACTAATCTTTAGTGGGTTTTTATCTAGCAAGGGAGAGGCGAGACGTCTGGTGAAAAATGGAGGCGTCTATTTGAATAATGAGAAAATGGATGACACCGATTTGCAAATTGATGCTATAAATTTGGTGGAAAATCGTTTTTTGCTTTTAGGAATTGGCAAGAAAAAGAAGATGGTTATCCGAGTAGAATAAAAAAAAAGTGCGTTTTTTTAAAAAATCGCTTGAATCGAAACCAAAGTTAGATATCATACGGCTATAAATCAATCAAGTATGTTATCGGGAGATCCGGTAATCTTCTAACCCAGGAGGCATCTTAATGGCAACAATGACGAAAAAGAAGTTGATCAGTACTATTTCACAGGATCAGGGTATCCACCCAAATCATGTACGCTCTGTCGTGCAAAATTTTTTAGATGCAATGACAGATGCGCTTGCAAAAGGCGATCGCCTTGAGTTTCGTGATTTTGGCGTGCTTCAAGTTGTAGAAAGAAAGCCAAAAATTGGCCGTAATCCAAAAAATGCATCTGTGCCGATTCAAATTCCAGCTCGTAGAGCCGTAAAGTTTACACCAGGCAAGAAAATGCGTCGTCGCATTGAAAAGCCTGGCCAAGCAGATAAAAAGTAGACAATTTTTCTTTTTTGTTTTTGAAAACCTCGACTTGTAATGGTCGAGGTTTTTTATGACCCGCCCTAGTTTATGAATCAATTTGAAAAAAAATTAAATCGGTTGCGTATCCTCGCTAAACAGGAGCAAGTGGATGCAGAAGAGCTCAATGCATTGCGCTCGGATTGTGTAGCTGTAGATTATGAGTTAGCCAATGTCTTGTTTGCACTACTTGCTAACCGTGGATCTCTACCATCAACTCCAATTGAACTACCTTTGTTAAAAAGTGGCGCCTGCCCCTTGTTTCAAAAGGGCAGCTATTTATGGCGGGCATTGCCCTACTTACGCGATCATGCAGAATTAGGAAAGGCACTTTATCTGCTTGGCAAGGAGAGTAATCAGCCAGAGTTGATCAAGCAGGCCGAGCGGATCAAGAGGTGGCAAATCAATTGCACTGACCACCGTGCAGAGCCAATTTATTCCCTTTTTAATCAAGAAAATGGGGTTGCATCCACTGCTATTACCGAAGCAAATCATGATTTTTTTGCCTCCGTCTGCACCGATGATAGTCAAGATCCTCTTTTTGTTGACCACGAATTAGCACTTGTAATACAGCGCCAAGTTGATGCAACCATTATGTGCGTTGGGTCGGGGTGTAAAAGTGGGATGGGGGCTTTTTTAAGGGCAGAGGGGGGAATCGTCAATTATGGTCCTCAAATCATGCCGCTGGGGGATTGTCGAGGATTTGGCTTGGCATCAGAGGCAAAGGATTTTACCTATACCCCTTCAGAAGAGGGATGGGCACTTTCTTATTGCTCTGCTGTGGCTGCACATCACCCCAGAAAGACAGCTCTTTCATACCTACGTGATGCGCGTGCAAGTGGTCTGTGGCTCGATTGTAAAGCAACTTACAAAAATCAAAAAATTCATAATCGCATTAAATTTAAAGGGATTGTTCCAATTGAAAAAGTGCTTTTTACCTTTTTTGCAAAGGCAAGCTGCTCTCTGATTGCAGGTTCACACAAGTTGGCTCCTAACTCTTTGGATCGCTATAAGGGGCCTTGTCAAATGGTGGAGTTTTGTAATGAGCAAGGCAATGTTTGTTTAGATTTTGAAAGCCAGGATATGCAAATGGAGGTCATTCCACTTGCAGGCGATAATAGCTTTTGGCAGAGCAATTTTTTGGTTGCTCTTTCCTTAACTCAACCAGAGTTTGCTTTTTCACTTTTGTAACGTCTATTTGCAAAAAAAAGTCTAAGTGACTTACTCTGGGGTAAAGGTGGGTATTTATGTCGCGTAATCGGATTTTTGCAATTGTATTTGTGCTATTGTGTGTCACATTGGTGGTTTATAAATGGCCACAGAAGCAAAAACCTATTGTTCCCACAGTCGAAGAAGTGGTTCAGCCGATCGAAGCGGTTGTTTGTGAACCAAGTGAGCCTACATTTGTCATAGAAGAGCCTCTTGTTGAGCTGGTCCCTGAGCAGCAAACAGGGATCCTCAGTAAAAGTGCGGATCAGGATTTGCCAACCCAGGTAAATCGTATTGCACAGCTCTTTAATCCCTATCCACCAACTCTGCCAATTGTAGAAACAGTCTCCTATATTAGCCGGGTCCCCTGGCTTACAGGACGTGCAGCCTATTTGGGCGATTGGGCATCCCATTATGAAACTTCAAAGCACTTCATTTCTCGGAGCCTTAATGGGATGAATCGTTATCTCGAGCAAAAGGTTTCACGTGGAGATCGCTTTAATGTTTTTAAGAAGGACAAAGAGATAGAGTTTCATCTTGTGATAGACCTCTCCAGGCTTACGCTTTGGCTCTACTACTTCGATGTGGCAGAAGAGTGCTGTGTACAATTAAAGAGCTATCCTGTCTGCGCTGGTAAATTGACTTCGCAGACGCGCTCGGGCTCTCTTACGCCTACCGGAGTGTATGAAGTTGGACGAGAAATTGCAGTCTATAAGGAAGGGGATAAGGGGTTATATAAGAACCACCCTGTAGAGATGGTGACTATTTTTGGAGTTCGTTGGATTCCTCTTACGCGAGAGGTGGCAAATTGCACAGGCTCTTGTAAAGGATTGGGGGTGCATGGTGTCCCTTGGAAGCGAGAGGGCCCAGAGGGGGCTCTCTTAGAGAGTCGGGAGTGCATTGGAGGGTATAATAGTCAGGGATGTATACGACTTGTTACAGAAGATATAGAAGAAATTTTTTCAATCATCGTCTCAAAACCCTCTTATGTCCATATCGTGCAGGATTTCCAGGATGTAAAGCTCCCTGGGAAGAGGTATTTATAATTTTCTCTTTGTGAATCAACCTTTTTCACTCTTGAAATTTAAAGCTTAACCATTTATTCTATACTCTTTAATTTGTAGGTTGCTAGACGTATGGATATTTTACCGCATGAAAAGCAAATTCTTGAGTTTGAGAAAAATATCGAGAAGCTCAAGTCCAAAAAGGGAATGGATGTTGAACTCTCTTCTCAAGAATTAACCAGGCTAAATAAGAAGTTAGAGCAGCTAAAAAAGAAGGTTTACTCTTCTTTAACTGCTTGGGAACGTGTTTTGATTTGTCGTCATCCAGATCGGCCTCGCTCTATTGACTTCATTAACAATATATCAGAAGAATTTCTTGAGTTGCATGGAGACCGAGCCTTTCGTGATGACCCTGCGGTGATTGGTGGTTTTGCCAAGATAGGTGGTCAAAAATTTATGTTAATAGGTCAAGAGAAGGGGTGTGATACGGAGAGTCGTATGCATCGCAATTTTGGCATGTTGCACCCAGAAGGATTTCGCAAGGCAATGCGTCTTGCGAAAATGGCCGAAAAGTTTTCTGTTCCGATTATCTTTTTGCTCGATACTCCGGGCGCATACCCAGGACTTGCTGCTGAGGAGAGAGGACAGGGGTGGGCCATTGCAGAGAATTTGCGGGATTTAGCACGTGTGGCCACACCGATCATTATTTTGGTTGTAGGAGAGGGCTGTTCCGGTGGTGCACTTGGGATGGGTGTAGGTGATGTGGTTGGTATGTTAGAGCACTCTTATTACTCGGTGATTTCTCCTGAGGGTTGTGCATCTATTTTGTGGAAGGATGCGAGCAAAAAGAGCCAAGCGGCCGATGCACTTTGTATGCAGGCAGAAAATCTTTTAGAATTTGGCATTGTGGATGAAGTGATTGCAGAGCCTGCAGGTGGTGCACATCATGATCCCAAACAGATGTATCAAAGCGCATCTACATTTATTATTAAGCAATACGAAAAACTCAAATTAGCCTCAAAAGAGGATCTATTAGAACAACGGTATCAAAAGTTTCGAAATATAGGACGCTTCTCTCAAGATGAGACTACTTCTCAAGTCAGCCCTTCTGAATAAAAAACATTATCTGCTCTTAGTTTTTACCATGATTGCCATGTTGTTGGTAACTGTGGGATCACAATTAGAAATGGTTGCACTTGGAGTTATTGCAAAAGCTGGTCCTGATATGTTTGTTCTCTTTGGAAATGAAAAGGGAGGCAAGCTTGAAAAAGTCACGCAGTTAGACTTACAAAGTGTCCAGGATAAATGGCAGACAATTACAGAGAATGCAGATGGAATCTTGACCTCGAGCCAAGCGAGTCAATACATTTCTGAACACAGTTCTATGAGTTTATTGCACCAGATTTCAGCTTTTTTAACTGAACAACTTGATTTTTCCTCTCATTTGATCTACTTGGCTGCAATTTTGGTCTTTGTGGCACTCTTTAAGGCAATCTCACTCTTTATTCACCGTTATTTCATTCAGGTGGTCTCCATTAGAGTGAGTCGAGATCTGCGCCTGCGTTATTTTGCACATATTCAATCTTTGCCAATGAGCTTTTACCATAAGCATGACATTGGATCTCTTTCCTCTCGAGTAGTGGGGGATGCAGGTGTTGTGGCCACGGCAATCAATTCGATGTTGATCAATTATATCCAGACTCCATTTGCAATTGTTACAACTTTGACAGCGTGTGTTTTATTATCTTGGAAATTGTCGATAATCATTTTCATTGGATTTCCTCTAGTTGTAGTCCCCATTGTCTATATTTCAAAAAAAATCAAAATCATTGCTAAGCAAATGCAGCGCAACCAAGAGGGGTTTGCCTCTGTTTTGATCGATTTTTTAGCTGGCATTATGACAGTCAAGGTTTTTGCTATGGAAGATTTTTCCTATCAAAAATACCGCCAGCAAAATGATCATATGGCAAAACTTGCCGAGCGTAGTGCGCGCTATGGACTTGCTTCGCGTCCCATATTGCACACAGTCTCCTCCCTCTTTTTTGCGGCTGTGATTATTGTGGGTCTCTATGTATTTCAAATGGGACCATCTGAGCTACTCGTCTTTTGCGGACTCTTGTATATCTTTTATGAACCAGTAAAAAAGTTTGCTGAGGAAAATAATCAAATTTTGCGAGGGGTAGCAGCAGCAGAGCGCATGTATGAGGTGTTAGATGAAACCTCACCTATTTTAGATGATCCTGATGCGGTTGATTTCGAACAATTCAAAGAGAAAATCGAATTTAAGGATGTCTCTTTTCGCTATGGAGATGAGTGGATTTTAAAGGATTTAAGCTTCACGGTAAATAAGGGTGAAATGGTTGCCCTTGTAGGACCAACGGGTGCTGGTAAGTCGACAATAGCCCAGTTGCTTCCTAGGTTATACGATGTGCAGAAAGGGGAAATTTATTTCGATAACCGTCCTATGAAGAGTTATACGCAAAAGTCCCTCCGTGAAAAAATCTCTTTTGTCTCTCAAAAGCCCTTTTTATTTTTGGATTCGGTACAACAAAACATCAGTTTTGGACGTAGTTTTTCTGATAAGCAGGTTACCGATGCTGCCAGACGGGCGCATGCTGAGGAATTTATTAAGGATCTTCCGGGGCAGTATCAATTTCAGCTGGCAGAATCGGGTAAAAACCTTTCGGGTGGCCAACAACAGCGTCTAGCAATTGCGCGAGCCCTTGTCAAGGATGCACCAATTTTGGTAATGGATGAGGCTACTTCGGCACTAGACTCTGTGAGTGAGAATAAGATCAAGGAGGCAATTGCTGACCTACAAGGCAGCGTAACGCAGATTATTATTGCACACCGCCTCTCTACCATTGCGCATGCAGATAAAATCATTTATCTGGAGAAGGGGCGTAAAGTTGCTGAGGGCACAAAAGATCAATTGCTTGAAATTTGCCCCAATTTCCGCCGTATGTGGGACATGATGATGCACACTGAGAACTCCTAACTGATGAGTTGCTTGCAAGGGGTATCAGGTCAAGAGTGCAAAAATTATATAGTAGTTACTTTAGCTCTATCGGCTCTGACCTTATTGGTTCTTTCTATTTTGGCTATGGTAGGGGAAATATCGCTTTCTGAAGAGGTGACACTAGGATTTTGTTGTGGGGGCTTTGGGGGGCTCTTGTTGGCCTCATGTATCAACGATCCTATGGGGACCTCCATTCGCATCTTCCTTGCTCCTTTACATATGCTCATTTAAATAAATTATTTAATTTATCCTTATTTCTTTTAATTAATAAATCATATATAATTAAAACATATTAATTAATAATAGGTTTTATTTATGTCCATGCAATCGGTTCAAGGAGCCACTCAGCACCCACAACATCACCTTTTAGGTTTACCACCTGGGCTTCTTCCTTATATTGCCTCTTTTTCAACACTCCACGAGATAGTTCAATTACGGTGCTCTTCTAAAAAAATATCGGGGTTATCTTCGATTCCAAGTCGTTTTCAGGTGATGCCTAAGCGGAGTTCTGAAACTAAGTATCTAAATAAGTTTTTTCAGATCTATCCACACCTTACTGGCCTGCAAGTAGACTCTACGCTAAGGGATGAAACCCTACCAAAACTCTTAAATCTCTATCCAGAGCTAGAGCAATTAGATCTCTCGAAGACTCGCAATTTGAGCCAAATCGCAGTGAGGTATGTGGCGAGAAAGAGTCCTATGGTGAAGAAGCTAGTCTTCGCAAATAGTATATCCGTTGGAAATAGGGAGTTGTCTCGCTTTGCAAGGGATTGTAAACAGCTATCTTCACTTGAATTATCTCGTTGTAAGAAGGTGAGTGATAAAGGATTACAAATGTTGGTAAGTAAACAATCTCACTTGAAGAGTTTAAAACTTGCCTTTTGTAGGGGGGTAACGGATGTGGGGCTAACACACCTTGCTCAGGGTTGCCCCGGTTTGCAGGAAATTAGCTTGCATGGATCTTCAAAGATTACCAATATGGGAATTGCGGCTCTTGTAGAAGGCTCTGCAAATTTAAGTAGCGTGACCATTTCTTATTGTCCACGTATCACGGATGAGGTGGTAGAGTACCTGGTTGCGTGTAAGAAGTTACATACTCTCAGTTTGGCCAGAACGCGCATTACAGATCTTAGTTTACATCATCTTGCAAGAGATGCTACTGAGTTGCGTAGCCTTACCCTTTCACGATGTCGGGGAATTACAGATATTGGTGTACAAGCGCTTGTCTGGGGATCGAGACAACTAGAGATGCTCGATCTTTCAGGTTGTCCAAATGTACCCCATCCTGGTCGATATTTGCCAGCTAGACAGCTACGTTTTTTGCCAGTTTCCAGGAGCACTCTTCAATTTGGCGCTTAAGAAGGGCGCGGCCCCCGTCACTTGCAAAATCAGAGACTACTTTACAAATAGTTAAAGGCTTATCCGCAGATTTTGCAGCATAAGCCACCCCATACCCCTCCATATCAACAAGGTCCCACTTTTGGGCTAAGGCATTTTTAATTTTTTTGTCATGAATGGGATAATCTGAAGAGAGCAATCTGCTCGCTCCAGGCAAGTGCAAAGTTGGCGCTGTTATGTCTAAAAAATGAGAGGATTCAAGGTCGATCGTTTTAGGCAGCGGAACATATTTATCAACGGTTGAAATTTCGTAAATTTCTCCCAATTGTAGGCTATGATTTAAAGCACCTACAATTCCAAAGTTTGTGACAGATGCACAATCCAACTGCAGTAAGTACTTGGTGACATAATATTGTGCGGCACAGATTCCCATGCCTGTGATAATAAGATAGCCATCTTCAAATTGATAACAGTGGCTATCAATAGAGCGAGCACTGAGGAGCTCTATTGTAGGCAGTGCCTCAATTTCTGTGGCAAATACAAGGAGTTTCACCCAATGTCCCTTGCTAACTCAAAGAGGCGATCGATCGCTGCATATCCCTCTTTAGAGAGATGTCTTGTCTGCTCATTCACGTAGAGATCAATATGAGCCTGCACAACAGCGGGATCCTTTTCTTGGCTATTTTGCAAAATAAAGTCACGGCACTTTTCGGGGTGTGCACGGGCAAATGCCAAGGACTCTTCTAGGATGGAGATAATTGTCTCTTTTTGTTCGAGATAATCTTTGCGCAAAGCTAGCCCTCCCAAAGGCAGGGGGCTTTGAAAGAGTTTTTCATAAAGTAGTCCAAAATCACAAATTTCATAAAATCCTGCCTTTTCATAGGTAAAACGAGATTCATGAATAATCAGTCCGCAATCAACCTTTCCCTTGGCCACAGATTCTTCTACTTCATGATAGAGGCAAAAATGTTTCGCTTTTGGCTTGGGAGCCAAAAGGTCGAGCAAAAGGTGCGCCGTTGTTTGCTTCCCCGGAATGGCAATCCGTTTTTTTGATAATTCTTCTAATGAAAAGGGAGTTTTGGAGATGATCTTTGGCCCCTGTCCCTTGCCCAAGGCAGCTCCAATGGGAAGCAGTTCATAATCATCCAATAACTTAGAAAGCGCGTAAAAGGAGAGTTTGATGAGTGGGAATTTTTTTTTGGCTGCTAGTTGGTTTAGCTGTTGAATATCATAAAAGTGGGGCTCGCAGGCAAGCTCTTTGCCAACTTCCCCCTTGATCCAAGCGTAAAACAGAAAAGTGTCGTTGGGACAAGGAGAGATGGCAGTAGGGAGCATTAGTCGATGACCCCTGCTTTTTCAAAGGCACTTTTGAGGTCCAAATTTTCAGGCTTATCAAAGGCCCCTTGATCGAGAAGCCAAGATACATAGTTTTTGGGTACTTGATTCAAGGGCTTTCCTTGGTGTTTGCCAAAGGGCATTTTGGTGATAGCTCCACCTTCTGCTGTAAGCAAGTTTAATACGGTTTCAATGTCAAGATCATCGATCATGGCGCTAAAGACGGCATGCAATACCTTAACGTCATCGAGTGCGCGGTGTGCTTGATTGGCCTCAATGCCATACATCTCTCGCAAAAATTGAAGCGTGTGGCGCGGTAGATCAGGACGGTATTTGCGTGCCCACTTTAAAGAGTCTAGCATCACCCAATCTGGAAAATCCAGCTCCGCACGTTTGGCCTCTGCCGCTAAAAAATGTTTGTCAAAATTATCATTATTGTGGGCGATTAGAACAATATCACCCTCACAAAAATCTGCGAAGGCTTGTCCAACTTCCTTAAATGTGCCGCTCTCTTTGACCATCTCATCGGTGATGCCATGGATGTTCGTCGACTCTTGTGGAATGGCCATTTCAGGGTTGATAAACTCACAAAATGAGCGATCCTGCTCTGGGTCAAAAGCTGCAATTTCAATGATGCGATCTGTTGCAGGTTTTAGCCCCGTTGTTTCGGTGTCGTAGTAGATAGGCCGTTTGGTCATATTTCTTCAGTCACTAAATGTTCTTCCTTAATTAACTCTTCTCTGACAATGGGCATCTTTTTGGGTGCCTCGATTCCAACGGAGACCTGGCCATCTTGCACACGTAATAAGGTGATTACGATATCTTTTCCAATACGGATTTGTTGATTTGCTTTTCTGGTCAGTACTAACATTTTTATCCTTAGGTCTAATTATTGAGTGGGAATTAAGGAAGCTGGTTTTTCATGCGTAATATGCGGATTGTTGGTATGCGGAGAGGTGCACAAATGATCGTCAGTCGGCATCTGATAGAGACAACTGGTTAATGTTGTTAGAAATAGAATTGTCATCAGTAGGGAGTATTTCATGCTTTAATCTCTCTTTTGATTTGCTGAATCCTAAGCATATATAGGTTATATTGAAAAAACAACTTTTTTTGCTAGGTGGTAAATTTCTGAAACAATTGTTTGCAAAAGAGCGCCGGAGAGTGGAAAAAAAATAGTTAGCGCGAACATACCCACCAGGAGCTGGATGGGAAATCCAATCCAAAAAATGGGGATTTGCATATTGAATTTAGAAAAAACAATAAAGAGAGTCAAGAGTGCAAGCAGCATGACCAAGGGAATAAAGGCGTAGTCCAGGCCATGGCGAAAAAAGTAGGACCCAGATTGCACGGTTTCCAGGTAGCTATTTTGACTAATTGTAAAGCCATCGGCAGCCATTATGGAAAAGGTATCATAGAGAAAAAAAACAAAAATATGGTGTAGATCAAGTGCCAGGATAAGGGTTGCAATGAAGATGACAAAGGCTTTGGATAAAATGGGGTTATGATTTTCATTTGGGCTCATTAACTCGGTTGCAGAAAAACCAGCTAAGACGGCAACCATTTGCCCTGCGAAGGCGGCTCCCTCCAAAATAAAGGCAAAGAGGGTTCCTAAAAGGTAGCCAATTAAAAACTCTTTGAAAACAAGTGCCCCCTTTTCAAAGGTAGATAGGGCGCTCAAGGCCTCAAAATTTGATACTAGGGGAAGGATCGTAATGGTAAAAAGGAGCGTGAGAAGAAGTCGGATGGGCCAACTGATGCTCTTTTTAAAAAAGAGGGGAGAGAAGAGGAAAATGGCACCACTTCTTGTAAAAAGAAGGATGATTAAGAAAAATTTATCGAACATAGTTTACAAAATTTGTGACCTTATCCCACTGATGAACCCATAAATTATTGGTGAATTTAACGAGCATCTTGACCATCCACGGAAAAAAAATGGCAAGGGCCAAAGCCACAGTTAACATTTTGGGTACAAAGGAGAGGGTCTGTTCTTGCATGCGAAAAACAGCCTGGAAGAGACAGACCAAAATCCCAACAATGAGTGCAAGTAGCAAAAAGGGAGCACTGACCTCTAATGCGGTAAAAAGAGTGTGTCGGATTATTTGGGTTATTTGATCAACATTCATATATACCTCTTATACGAAATAATTGAATTATTCAACACAACCGTTGTGTTGAATAATTCAAGTTTCGCTCGCTGTATGACCCAGGCGGGGTTGTTGCGTAATTCAAGTTTTGATCACTTTTTGAACCTTTTTCCCCCATTTTGCCGATCTGTCGCTCGCTGTACCACATGTACTATCTTCGCTCCAGATCGCCAAACTGGAGCAAAAAT
>Ga0180433_10008501_pt1 | contig 12759 bp, 9 predicted proteins | sample SS_ome_8_FD_132980 | JGI IMG/M metagenome (GOLD analysis project Ga0180433, IMG submission 132980) | Hypersaline lake sediment archaeal communities from the Salton Sea, California, USA - SS_1_D_1 metaG | ecosystem: Environmental > Aquatic > Non-marine Saline and Alkaline > Hypersaline > Sediment... | reverse complement strand
TGGCTTCATCCTCAGACTCAAATGCCGGGGCCGGTCATGAACCAGACACCGGAGACGAGCCTGAGCGTGACCTTTCTCTTGAAACTGGCTGATATGACCGGTGAGACAAAATACCGTGCAGCCGCTCTAAGGGCTATGGATGCTGTTTTAAAAGAGATCGTTCCCAGTGGACGCTGGGAAGACTATGAGACCTATTGGTCGTGCTGTAGTTGGGGGCGGGATGAATATCTGGGTAAAAAAATCCCCCGCAATGCCATGCACAAACAGAACACCTTGTCTATTTTCTGGACAGCCGAAGCTCTCCTTCAGTGCTATCAGGCAACACACCAAAACCATTATCTCGAGTGGGGGAGGCGCACTTTGGATGAACTCTCCATGGCCCAGCAGGTCTGGCAGCCTCCTTTTATCTATGTCCCTGCCCTCGGAGGATTCGGTGTTATGAACGCTGACGGAGAGTGGAATGATTCCCGCGAGACACTGTTTGCCGAGCTGTTCCTCGACTATTACAGGGAAACAGGGGATCCTTACCTCTTCCTGAGGGGTATTTCCGCGCTTAAATCCGGATTCATTATGATGTACTGTCCTGAGAACAAAGAGGTAAAAAAGATGTGGGAGAAAGTCTATCCCTGGTTCGGGCCGGAAGATTACGGTTTTACCATGGAAAATTACGGTCACGGGGGACACACCGATCCGGAAGGAGAAGGCATGGGCATGTTCACCATATATGACTGGGGAAACGGAGCGGCCGCTGAAGCGGCCATGCGCATTCTTGACCATTACGGCCATGTGTATATCGACAGACCACGAAATCGTGCATTTGGAATCGATAAAGTCCGGATTCGCCGTAAGGAAAACGGATGGGAACTGATGAATGAATGTGAGGGAAAGCAGAGAATACGCATCGTATACGACGACGGGACCTCAAATACAGTAATGCTCGAAGACAGAATCTTCTTGCCGTTCAAGGAGGATTGACAGGGCAAAAAAATTATGTCCCTTTTATCGGGATTCGTCTGGTTTTGATGAGTTATGTACATTCTTTTCTGTTGACTCGAATCATTTCAAATTTATATTATGGAATGTATTGTCTTAATTGAGAGGAGCAGCCTATGAATAATCAGAAACAAAAAAGAATGAGGTTTCTATTACCAAAGTATTTGACGGTCTTATTAACAGGATTAATCCTTGTGTTGTTTGCTCATACAAGCTGGTCCAATCAAAAGAAACCTCTAACACCCGAGCTGACACTCCAAACATATGGTCTATCAGACCTCCAGCTTTCCCCGGACGGAAAGCGTATGGCCTTTGTGCTCTCCCATCCGGTTAAAGGAGAAAAATACAAGAGAAATATATGGATGTTGGATCTGGCATCAAAAGAACTTCGTCCTTTCACGACTTCCGAAAAGTCGGACAGCCGTCCCCGATGGTCCCCGGACGGAAAAACAATGGCCTTTCTCTCTTCGCGCGGTGAGAAAACGCAGATTTATCTGATTCCTTCTGATGGAGGTGAAGCGCGCCCCCTTACCGAGTGCGAAACAGGAGTCCGTTCCTTTGAATGGTCTCCTGACGGCGTGTACATTGCGTTCCTATCCACACGGCCCGATACTCCGGAAGAGGAAAAAATGAAAAAGGAAAAAAATGATGCCCGTGTCATTGATGAAGATACAAGGAACCCACACCTCAGCATTATGGACCTTGAAACCCGTGAAGTCAGGAAGCTTACTGATGAAAAATGGAGTATTTCAAGCTTTTTATGGACGCCTGATGGAAAACAGATGATCATCTCAGCCACGGATCATCCTCAGCCGGAACTGTTTACGGATATGATTTATTTTGTTGACGTACAAAGAGGCGATATGAAAAAAATAATCCAGCCCGAAGGTCCTTTTGGCGATCTAAAGGTCTCACCTGAAGGAACAGTCCTCTCTTTTACAGGTTCGCGAAATGACGGTCCAACGGCTCATGACCTTTTTCTCCTGTCATTATCCGGTGGGGAAGCCCGGAATATAACAGCTTCCACAATTGACAGGCCAATTGATTCTTATATTTGGCAGAAAAACGGCCGTATTCTAGCTCTGGCCACAACCGGTTTCACTAGAACGTTTTATACCCTTTCTCAGGATGGAAAGATTGAAAAACAGAGAAAATTCGAGGTCCGGCCCGGCTCTTTTACCGCTTCTCAGAAACTTCTCGCCTTTGTTGGCGGATCAGCTGTACAAGCACCTGAACTCTGGATTTCTACAGGAGAAGGAAAGATTGAAAAAGCATCCCATTTTAATGAAAAATGGGACGATGTCGATCTTATAAATCCTGAAATCCTCACATATAAAAGCTTTGATGGTGTGGATATTGAAGCGGCTCTTTTTAAACTGGCCGAGTCAAACGAAGAAAAAAAAATGCCTTTGGTGGCTTTGATCCACGGAGGGCCTACTGGTGTCTGGTCAGACCGGTTCAACGCATGGGCACAGCTTTTGGCAGGACAGGGCTTTGCTGTGTTCTGCCCGAATATAAGAGGATCCGTAGGATATGGGTACACATTTATGGTCATGAACCGGAGAGATTGGGGCGGCGCTGATTTTAAGGATGTTATGGCCGGCATCGATTATTTGATCAAGCAGGGGATAGCTGACCCGGAGCGCCTAGGAATAGGCGGATGGTCTTACGGAGGTTACATGGCAGCCTGGGCCGTAACACAGACTGACCGATTCAAGGCATCCGTATCCGGGGCGCCAATGACTGACCTCGCTCTTGAGTACGGAGCTGAGTCGAACTCAATCAATGCTTATGACACATGGTTTTTGGGAACTCCCTATGAAAATCTTGACCTTTTCATTGAACGGTCTCCTATGACTCATATTAAAAATGCCTCAACCCCTACATTGATCCTGTGCGGAGAAAACGACTCCACAGACCCGATCGCTCAGTGCTATCAGTTCCATAGAGGGTTGAAGCGATATGGTGTTGAAACGGATTTTGTTGTTTATCCCCGGGAAGGGCACGGGATCAGAGAAGAAAATCACCGAGTAGATGTGTTGGAACGCATGGTCAAATGGTTCGAGAGATATCTAAAATAATGAAAAGCCTGCCATTCACAGGAAGCAAACAGCAGGCTTTCAATAATAGAAATTAAAAATCAGTCCTAAGCGAGATAACAAAATTACGCCCTGCGCCTGATATCCCCGAACTATAAGGGCGGTATCTCTTATCTGTGATGTTTTCAATACCGGCACTTATGCTCAGGAAGTCATTGATATGATACAGAGCCTTGAAATTCAATATAGCCCAGCCTGGCGCATAAGTGTTGCCGTTTTCATCAAATGCGTATATTTCCGTCTTGCCTTTCTCTTCCTCCGGTAAATCTTCGTGCTTTCGTTCTCCCTGATAAACAGCATAAAACATCAGCTCGAGATTTTGGTAATCATAGACCAAACGGGAGGCTCCGAACCAAGGGGCTGCGTGCCGGGAAGGACTGACACTGCCGTCATCCAGCTCTTCCTCGCCTTTCTGATAGTTGAGATCGGAAGACAGACTGAAACCACCGGGAAGCTTCACTTCAATTCCTGCCTGGATTCCATATACATTTGCTACGGCCGCGTTTTGAATGGCCTGAACACGGCTGAGAACACCATCATACATGATATACTCCTGGCCGCTGAGCGTGTAATCCCGCCTCACCATGGCGTTTTGAAGTGATGTGTAGTAACCGGTCACATCCACTCTCAGTACATCTCCGAATACTTTGGTGACATGCAAATCAGCATTATAAGCATATTCTGCTTCCAGGTCAGGATTGGGCACCACCACAGAGCCAGGCTCAGAATCAAATACTTTTCCCATATCATCCACATTCGGAGAACGGAATGCCGTGGATAGGTTTGCACTGATGATCCAGGAATCAGACGGTTGGAATATTCCCCCGATGGATCCGGTCAGCGCACCATTGTTTATATGGGCCTCTGTGAAGGGAAAAGAGTAAAAAGTCGTATCAAATTCAGCATCCAGAATATATTGGTTGTACCGCAAGCCTGCCTGCAGCAGAAAAGAGTCTGAGAGTTCATACTGATCATTGAGGTACGCAGCTATGGACTGCCAGGTAGCCTGAGGGTAGCGTGAGGGGCCGGGAACGCTTGTGTCTGTTATAATATCTTCGTCAATACCCGTTGAAGTCACATCATCTATGACATATTCCGCTCCATAATAGAGCGTGTTCCTGGAACCTATTGATTTTAAAAAATCAAAATTTGCAGATAAAGCTTCCACTTGCTCGATTCTGTTGGTTCTCTCGGCTTGGTTCAGCGATCGGTCAATCCGGCTTTCTTCAAATGACTGCTGGGCCAGCCGGACGGTCATCTGATCGTACAGAGCGTTTACGCTGCTGTGGGTAAGACTCAGGTTGTTCATCATCCATTTTTGCGGTCCATAGTTCCATTCCGCATAACGGGGCAGGTCATTCCTGATACGGTTGTGCCGGTCATAACGGCCGTAGGAGGACGTCTCGGAATAATGAAATCCATACTGAAATTCCCATTTTTCACTGGGCATGAAACGGACCTTTTGCATCATGTTTTTTTGAGAATAAGCTGAAGGGATCTGCAGAAGGGGATCGTCCTGAGTTATGATTCTATCGACTCCGTCCTGACGCTGAACATAATAGGGCTTCAAGTAATCATCCGGGCCATGACTGCCCTGACGCAGGTGACTATAATCAAACGAACTGATGCTTGTGACAAACGCCCATTTTTTCCATCCTACATTTACGTCAAAATGACCTGTCATCTCTTCATTTGCCGATGAATGCCGGGCTTCTGCTTTACCGGTTATCAATGGCTGCTTATCATCGGTAAGAGAAAAGTGTGGTGTGAGTGTTTGAAAATTCATTACCCCGCCGATGGCGTCACTTCCGTATATCACTGATCCGGGTCCAAAAAATACTTCGGTGTTGTTTGTCGCATACGGATCCAGAGATATGACATTCTGGATATTTCCTCCACGGAAAATGGCTGTGTTCATCCGCACGCCGTCTACGCTGTAAAGCAGCCGGTTCGTGGCAAATCCCCTTATCATGGGGCTGCCGCCGCCCTGCTGGCTTTTCTGGATAAACACTTTCCCCGAAACACTCAATAAATCTGCAGCTGTTTGGGGATTCTGCAGCTCCACTTCGGTTGCTGTAATGGAAGTGATGGTTGAAGGGACATCGCTGGAAGTCTGACGCCAGCGCGTCGCCGAGACAACGATCTCATGCAAATCAAACGGCTTTGACTGCAGGTACAGTTCAAAGGACAATGCTTCAAGCTCGGCAAAGCTTTTCTCTACTGTTTTATAGCCGATTCTATGGATGGTTATTTTCTCCGCACCTCTTAAAACCGAGATATCGGCCTGACCCTCTTCGTTTGTATAAATGACTGTTTTAGGGCTTTCACATGAGAGTGAAACCAATTCAATCGCTTCCAGGGTTTTTTGATCTTTTATCGTTATTGTCTGGGCATAGGCTCCATATGAAAGCCCGAACAACAACAGGATAAACCATATTTTTTTCATTTTATTCGTACACTCCTTTTCGATCCAGGTTATTTGAGAATCAACTGAAACTAAGACAATAAAATGGGATCCCTGCATGACTTCAGGTGCCCGGTTTACATAACAATTGAGTTATACGTTAGGCTTGATTGAGGCGGGGGCGTGGGAGGATTTAAAATAATTTGAGAGAATAAATATGAAAATAAGCTTAACTGCTTATTTAATAATTCAGGGCTAGGCATATCCTGATCACAAGAGAACAGCCAGTACAAAGATTTTAAGGAGGAATGCGGAAGGACCGGTTCTGTGACAACCGAAGGGTCATTCCCTAATACTTGGCCGGCAAGCTCTCCCATCTGCCTGTTCAACATGGTTTCTTCGTGGTCATACCAGCAATGGTAGTAAAACATATCACCCACAGTCTTTATTTCCACAATATCATACATTTTGTTATTGTATTCGAATTCCCTGGAGTGCTCCCACCGCAATTTTGTCCGTGTCTCCTCTTCTGTGAATTTAAGCAATACCAGCTTGCTCTTGTCAATCCCGTCGTCGATTTGTTGTTGTACTTCCTTTTTAACGAACATTTTCTTGTAATGAAGCCATGTAAAAGTACCGGCAGCCGGATCAAGCAATAAGCAGGAAAGTAGCAGAAAAACAGTGGTGTTCTTGAGTGTACCTGCCAGAGAAGGCATTGGGCCGGCCTGTACGGATCGTATGCGTCTCTTGATTACTTTCATTAAAAGAAAAAATTGTAATGAATAAAACAGTTTCCGTCAACAGATTTAATAAGAATCTTGTTCATCTTTATCCATAGAGAAAATAGTGTCTGACATAAATTCGATAAGCTTTTTGTCGTGGGAAATATAAAGATAGCTGATCCGGTTTTCCTTTTGTATTGTTTTCAAAAGCTGGAGAATTTGAGCCTGGACTGATATGTCCAGGGCAGAGGTCGGTTCATCCAGGATAATTATTTCCGGCTCCAAAAGGAGCACTCTTCCCAATGCCACCCTTTGGTTCTGTCCCCCTGAAAGCTCATTGGGAAAACGGTCGAGTATTTCATCGGAAAGACCCGTCTGGTCCATTACTTCCTGTATCCGTTTACAAGCCTTGTTCTTATCCTTTTCTCCCATGAGTCTGCAGACAGCATTGAACTGTCTGCCTATGGTTTTCATGGGATTCAGGGCACCCTCGGGATCTTGAAACATCATCTGCACTTTGGTGCGGAATGTGTTCCATTCTGCTTTCTGCATTTTAAAAATATCCTTGCCCTTATAGAGAACATGCCCTTTACTGGGGGCGATTATTCCTGCTGCGATTTTTCCAAGACTTGTTTTTCCTATCCCAGACTTCCCGGTAATTCCTACTGTGCCTCCGCTGGGTATGGATAAGGATATGTTGTTAAAAACAGATCTGCCTTTTCTCTTTATCAGGCCGTACCTGAACGTTTTGGAAACATCCTGAATTTCCATCAGGCATAAAGGAAGCATCGCACCTGCCTTCCATTAATTGTTATTTCAGGAGGTCTTTCACTGGCACACCTCTTTATCCTAAAAGGACAGCGGGGGTGAAATTTACATCCTCTTGGAGGATCTGTCATGGCAACCGGAGGACCGGGTATCGGCTTGAAACCGTTCTCAGGCAGACTCTGCATGAGAGCTCTGGCGTAGGGGTGAAGAGGTTCCTTAAAATATTCCTTTTTTTGAGCGATCTCCACAATCTCCCCTGCGTACATAATAGCAATCCGGTCAGCTATTTCGCGTGAAAGGTCAAAGTCGTGGGTGATAAGCAAGAGAGAGGAGCCTTTTCTTTTTTTTATATCAGCTAGTTCCTTCATCACTTCCTTCCTCGCCTCCAGATCAAGTCCTTTTGTGGGTTCATCTGCAATAATAACCCTGGGATTCAAGACCATGGAACTAGCGATGATGACGCGTTGGTTCATGCCTCCGGAAAATTGAAAAGGATAAGCCTTTATTTTTTCTTTCAATCCGGTAAATCTCAACTGGTTCATCATCTGTTCGGCCTGCAACACAGCCTGTTTCCATGGCATTTTTTTATGGATGACCAAAGGCTCGGCTATCTGCTTTCCCAATTTTTTGATGGGATTCAGAGCAAGACCCGGATTTTGTAAAATAATGGCGATCTCCTGGCCACGGATTTGATTGAGTTCTCTCTCACTAGCTTTAAGAAGATCCCTGCCCTTAAAAAAAATTTCACCTTTTATTGATGTATTCTCCGGTAAGAGGCGTACTATGGAGTTAGCAATGACCGATTTACCGCACCCTGTTTCTCCCATTAGAGCGAGGGTTTCTCCGCCAGTGTGATCCAAGCTGACCCGGCTCACTGCAAAGACAGTAGCCCCCCCTGTCTTGAATTTCACCGAGAGGTTTTTTATATGGAGGCAGGACATCTTCTAATCCCTCCTCATCCCGGTAAATGAGGGTATCAACCCTCTGAAAAAATCCGTGAAACGATCCACACTGTTTTCCAAAGAGAAACTCATGAGAACAATGGAAAGCACACAGACCGTAATACACAAGCCCGGGGGAATATACCACCACCACATATCACGAATAAACCCCCCCCGTTCAAAGGCATACCTGATCATCATACCCCAGCTTTTGCTGGAAGGATCACCCAGCCCGAGGAAGGATAGGGAGGCTTCAGCAATCATTGCCGAGGCCACTGTAAGCATGAACTTAGGTATTATCACGAAAACAGTATTAGGAAGAATTTCAGAGAAAAGAATATGAAATTTTGAGAATCCCAGGGTCTCCGCACTTATGACAAATCCCATTTCCCTTATCTGCAGTATTTTTGAACGGACGATCCGAACGGTTGTGGTCCACCAGAGGAGTCCCAGTACAAGTATGATGAGCCAGTAGCTCGACCGCAAAAACACAGCACAAATGATCACAAGGGGTATCCGGGGGATCATAAGAAAAATATCTGTGACAGCCATCAGCACTTCATCCGTGATCCCTCTAAAATATCCGGAGACCAGTCCGATAACGAGCCCCAGTCCAGTCGCAAGGCAGGCTGTAAGGATTCCTACCAGAAGGGAAACCCTGGAGCCGTAGATGAGTTCTGTCAATATATCATGGCCCATGTCATTTGTTCCCAGAAGATGGGAATGGGACGGGCTTTCAAAGGGAGCAAAACGCTCATTAGGACCGTAGGGAGCCAGAATCCCTGCGAACAGCGCGATAAAAAGAAAAATTAAAAAAACAATCAGACCGGCTCTGCTAGCGGGAAAACGCCCTGCTTCTTTATCGAACTGCAGTAAGCCTTTAAATCCAATGGTTGCTTTCTGTTTCATCTTTGATGCCTCACACGGGGATCGATAAGTGAATAGGTAATATCCGCAAGGATATTAGCTGAGACGACCATGAGGGCTATCACAAAAAAAGCCCCCTGCAGTACAGGATAATCCAAAGCCTTTATTGAATCATAAATAAGAGTCCCCATGCCGTTCATGGAGAACACTATCTCTATAAACAGCGCTCCACTGAATATAAAACCGAAATCAAGGGCAATGAGAGTTATCAATGGAAGAGATGCATTCCAGAACACATGCCGGTTTAACACCTGTTTGTCCGAGAGCCCTTTGGCCCTTGCAAAAAGAGGATAGAGCCGGTTTTTTTCATGAAGAACAGATCCCCGCATGATGACAAAATTCCGTGCGCTGCTGAAAAGAGTTAAGACTAGGACAGGAAGAACAAGATGCCAGATTATATCCGGAAGCGTTCCGGTCCTGTAATAACCTTTAAGGGGAAAAATCCCCAGCTTAAAGGCAAAAAAATAGAGAAAAAGAATGGCCATAAAGAAAGGAGGAACAGAATAGAAAAAAAGAAAGAGAGAGGTGCTCAGCCGGCTGCCGAATCTTTCGGATCTCCATCCGGCCCGCGAACCAAAAAAAGCCCCGATAAAAGCACCGAAAACAACGGAAAGGCCCACAAGGAGAAGGGTCCACTGCATCCTTCCGAAAAGCAACCGGCTTACTTCCTCATGAAAATGATAGGAATATCCCAGTTTCAACTGGAGAATATCCTTCCAGTAGTTAAGGTATTGAAGTCCCAGGGGCTTGGATAGCCCCATTTCTTCACGGATAGTTTCGATCTGTTCTTCATTGAATGAAAGTTCTTCGCCCGCCAGATTGATGACAGGATCTCCGGGCATAAGCCGAGGAATGAAAAAATTAAGAGATATGATCATGATTAAGGTCAGCGCATATCTTAAAACTTTTTTGTAGAAAACAGGCATCTTGATTTAATATTTCTTTTCCGTTTTTCGTACGGATATAAACGAATCAATGTTGTATATACCATAGAGAGGACTGTGCTTCCATCCAGAGAATTCTTTTTTTAAAGGAGTCACTATTTCGTTCCAGTAAAGGGCTACAGCAGGTATATTTTCCGCATAATACCTCTGCACTGATCTGGCTAGACCCTTGAGTTTTTGAGGGTCTCCGCTGGCAAGGATTTCATCACAGAGTTTGAGGAAGGAGGGATTATCCACATTGTGAAGAACACCCTGCCCGGTTCTGCGTGAATCAAAGTAGCCTGTGCCCCAGTTTGCATGCATGAACATTCCCCATGGCGTACTCCTCGCAATGAGGACATCATAGTCATAATGGTCTTTGGCAGCCACCCAGCTGTTTATATCGAGAAAACGGACAACTGTTTTGATCCCTATCTGTGCAAAGTAATTTTCCAGAAGCTCTCCTATTCTTGTCCAATCATCTCGGACCAGAAGGGATAGGGAAATCTCCTGACCTTTCCGGTCCTCGAGAAATCCATCTGCGTCCCGATCCGCATATCCTGCATCGGAGAGGATCTGGCGGGCCCTGCGCGGATTATACTCCAAATCTTTGCTCTCTGTATAACCTGCCATGCTTGGAGGAACAAAACTCCGGTCAGGATTTTTACCAAAGCCCAGGGCATCCAACCGGAGTATTTCATCATAGTCAACAGCATAAGAAAGGGCTTTGCGAAAATCAAGATCTGCTGTAGCTCCCTGCTTGAGATTAAAGGCCATAAAGACAAGTCCTATGTTGAGTTTGGTGGAAAAATCAAACTTGTTGGTTTTTTTCAGCCGTTCTATATTGGCATAAGGATAGGATGAGGCATATTTATAGTAAGTATCCACATCACCTTTTTCTAAAGCCAGAGACAGAATGTCCGTATTTTTATAAATGTGTATTTCGAATCCGTTGATATGAGGCTTACGACCCTGCCAGTATGGATTCCTGGAGAAACATATGACGCCGGCATTCAGATCTATATTTTGGATGAAAAAGGGGCCAAACCCGATATTTTCCGCTGGATTCAGATGATTCATGGGGTCAGGAATATCCTCATAAATGTGCTTTGGGAAGATGTTATATGAGGTGAATTCAAGATCGAGTCTGGTGTAAGGCCTGCTGAATTTTATCCTTACTGTGTTTTCATCAAGCAGATCTGCAGACTCCAGCGTGTTCTTAATCCATGCTGCATAGGGATAGTGTTTTCCTGTGTACACGATTGAAAAGAGAACATCCTCTGCACTGAACTTTGTTCCATCGCTCCACCAGAAATCATCGCGTATGGTAAATATCCATTCGGTAAAATCTTTAGACATCCGGACCTTACTGGCAGTCAGTCCTGTGATATGACCCTGAGAATCTATTTTCATTAGGGGAGGATTTGAGATATTGATAAAGATACTCAGGTTATAATCACCAAAAACATTCGGAGACCTTACTTCCTGCGGTGTTCCGATCCGCAGAATGCTCTGCTTGCTCTCTCTTTCCCTGCTTGCCGCCGCATTCATTGATAGGAACACAGCAAGAAAAATCATCATGGATATAAAGATTCTTTTCATTTCAAGTCTTTTTGTTTCTCTAGAGAAATTTCCGGCGTAAACCAAGGTTTGAATTTAAAATCTTGTCAACCAATATAATAAACAAATTTTTTCCATTTGACCAGGTCTGTTTTTTGCGTGTATGATGGGCTGTGTTTTGGCTTAGAGGGAGAAAGTCATGAGTTCGATCCAGACAAGAAGGAATTTTTTAAAAACAATTTCTCTATTTATGGCAGTGCAGGGGTTTTCCTGCACTCGTAAGCCAAAAAACGGGAAATCACCTAATTTTGTTGTGGTCTTTCTAGATGATTCGGGGTGGGCGGATTTCAAACCGTTTGGCTGTCCTGATTACCCGACACCTCATGTGAAACGCTTGGCTGAACAGGGATGCCGCTTCAATAATTTTTACGTACCTCAAGCTGTGTGTTCTGCCTCACGCGCTTCTCTTCTCACTGGGTGTTATCCCAGCCATACTAAAGTATTCGGAGCCCTCGGGCCCCGAGTCAGAGGACTTGATCCGAAATTCGCTACACTGGGTGAGTTGCTCAAAGCACACGGATACAAAACAGGAGTCTTTGGAAAATGGCATTTGGGAGACCAGCCTGAGACCCGTCCGCTGGAAAGAGGATTTGATGAAGCTTGCGGATTGATGTATTCCAACGATATGTGGAGATTCCATCCTCAATCCGGCGAATACTTCGGACAATGGCCTTTGCAGTACTGGGAAAACAACACAGTAACCATTGATCCTGTCCTGCCAAAAGATCAATCCATGCTCACTACTTGGTACACAGAGCATGCTGTTGATTTTATAAACAAACACAAAAACCGGCCTTTCTTTTTGTATGTTCCCCATTCCATGCCGCATGTGCCTCTTTTCTGCAGCGATAAATTTAAGGGCAAATCAGGCTTAGGTCTTTATGCTGATGTCATGATGGAGATCGATTGGTCTGTGGGTCAGATCACTGAAACGCTGAAAAAGAACGGACTCGAAAAAAATACCATGATCATCTTCTCATCTGATAACGGACCCTGGATCAGTTATGGTAATCATGCGGGAAAAACTCATTTTCGAGAGGCAAAAGGCACTAGTTTTGACGGAGGCACCCGTTCCTGCTGTATCATAAAATATCCTGCAAAAATAAAACCCGACACAGGTTCTGATCAAGCGTTTTGTTCTATTGACATACTTCCGACCCTATGTTATCTGGCCGGAGCCTCTCTCCCCGCATATGAAATCGACGGAAGGAATGTTTGGGATCTAATAACGGGCAAACCCGGAGCAAAAAATCCCCATCAGTATTATGCTTTTTCCACTAACAGCCGTTTTGAAAGCGTCATAAGCGGAGACGGCAGATGGAAACTGCACCTTCCCCATCAATACGCCACGCTCGTCAAAAC
>Ga0180433_10008500_pt1 | contig 12759 bp, 22 predicted proteins | sample SS_ome_8_FD_132980 | JGI IMG/M metagenome (GOLD analysis project Ga0180433, IMG submission 132980) | Hypersaline lake sediment archaeal communities from the Salton Sea, California, USA - SS_1_D_1 metaG | ecosystem: Environmental > Aquatic > Non-marine Saline and Alkaline > Hypersaline >... | reverse complement strand
TGCCGCCGATGCATTCGAGTTGCTTAATCTTGGAAATTCAAAAAATAAAGTATCAAAATTATTCGGTTTTACTGTTAATGAACTAACATTAAACATGGGGAAAGCTGGATACAATATTTCAAATAGATATAAAAATTTATTTAACAAACTATTTTCTTTATATAAAAAAAATAAAAATATAGCAAAAACCGCAAAAGCGTAAGGCTTCACGCCGTATGAAGTATCGAGAATTCTAAACCAAAGCGCTGAATTTAAATCATATAGAGCACAAAACAAAATATCAGGTAGACTACAAGATATAAAAATTGATGATGCCTTTAATCTGGTAAAAGATAAAACTCCAGTGACTCAAATCGCTAAAATGATCGGTTGTAACCGAGAAGCATTATCAAGGAAACTTAATAAATATCAACCATATATTGATTACAGGAAAGGAATGAGATGAATCCAAATGAAAACATTGCATACGCCCACATTGACTTGGAATTAAAAAAGGCGCTTGATAAATGGCCGGAAAACACGACGGATCCGTATCATGCCGCATCGATCACAGCGGAGGAAATTCTTGAATCCGCTGAATTATTGTTGAAAATCGGATTGGGAATATTGCGCACCGGCCATGATGTGACGTATTCAGACAAGTCAATGGATATGCTGAAAAATGAATTAGCACAAACCGGCGCTATGTGCGTTCGATTTTTGATGTTTTTTGATATGTTAAAACCAGAAAGGAGATATGAACAATGAAAATAATTGATCAGTCATGGGAATGGATAAAGGCACCAGATAATGCCCTCTTACATATCGAAGCAGCAGGCCGGACATGTTATCAATCAGACAGCGAATTGACAAATAAAACCGCCGAAAAATTTGTCAAAATGCTGCTTAAAAGAGGCCATGAAACGCCTATCGAGCATGTATCGGCATCCGTGAAAATAATCACAAACAGAGGCGTGAGTCATGAACTTGTTAGACATAGATTGGCAAGTTATTCTCAGGAATCGACAAGATACGTCAACTATTCCGGCGAAATGGAATTCATCCGGCCGGTATGGTGGGATGAATGGGGTAATGAAAACAGATGGTCATGGGAATCGGCTTTAAAAACCGTGGAAACATATTACAGAGAAATGATCCATGATGGTTCCAGGCCGGAACAGGCAAGGGAAATACTCCCAAACAGTCTAAAAACTGAAATCGTAATGACTGCAAATCTTCGGGAATTTAGACATATTTTCAAGCTTCGCTGTTCAAAAGCGGCACATCCCCAAATCAGGGCGCTGATGCTGGATATGTTGGATGGATTCAAGAAAGAAATTCCTGTAATCTTTGATGATATTGGAGGTGAATAAATGGTAGTACATTTTGGCTTGAACAATCACGCATACTGCGGAACAAAAAACGGAATAACGACGACAAACTTTAACGCCGTAACATGCAAGAGATGTATGAAAAAAAAGAGGAATGCGGATGAAATCGCATACCTCGAAAGCAAATTCCCCGGCATGAAATCCGATGAGGAACGGGACTTTGCACGGTGGGCATTGGAAGCGGAATCTATGGGGCATATATCTAATATTCGGTATGAACCGAGAACCTTTCAACTTTCTGATCCGGTAAATGGATGGTTTTTATCAATTGGCAAAAGGGGAGGTTCAAAATTAAAAAAGAGACACGCTATGAGGGGGTCTACGTACACGCCGGATTTCTCTTTTGTGATTGATTGGCTTTTTCCCGGATCTGATTTTTTTCTTTTTCGTGAATTGCATTCAACAATATGGATTGATACTAAAGGAATATTCACAAATAGGCAAAATGATTTCCCCGTGAAATCCAAATGGTTATATCAAAAATACGGAATATTTGTCCAGAAAGTTATTCCGGAAAAACTGTTTACAAAAACTTTTAAGCCTGGGAGGATTGAATTATGAGAAAAGAGCAACTTGTAGTAGGCCGGAATGGAACGGCGTATTATATGTTTATTCCAACAGAATTAATAAGTAGGGCAATCAATGACGGAGATGCTTTTATAAATAAAGACGGATTGCCGCAATCAAGAAAAATTTTATGGGAAAAATTACAATTTAAATAGGATGAGTAATGGATATAATAATCAAAAAAACAACTATTGACGATTAAATCAGGAAATTCCCCGGCCCGAAAGCCGGGGAGTTTTTTTACATGGTTAAATTCATGTAATACTCTTTAATTTTCGGAACATGCGATCCAAAAATATCTACCACCATTTCGGAAACCGTTTCCAATCTCGGATCGAGTTGACTGTATGGCTTAATCATAGGCGATATTTTCTCTTGTTCGTCATAGATCATCCCCTTGGTTGTGTGCCCGAGACGTTCCTTCCTGGCCCTCCACGTTTCATGCTCCGTTTCCGGAGAAATCATATACGGGCCTTCGATAAAATGTTCCATCAACTGTATTCGACATACATTCTGCGTTTCAATAGGTAAATTCCTCCAATGGCGGACTTGATACATACCCAAATTATCCATGTAAAATTTAAACGATTCCCAATAGTCAATACATGCATAAGTTATCGGATCTATTCCTGTATTTGTCATTTTTCCTCCTTATTCTCTATATGTATCATAAATTTCAATGCTGTTTTCATCAAGGACTATCCCGCCGTTTTTTTTGATGAAGTCCATCAAAGAGTCAATGGAATCAATATCAATAGCCCACAATGTTTGATCGCCAGTTTTGCGGGATATTTTATTTTTTCCCAACTTCTTATGGCCAGTCCCGTAATCGCGCCATTTTATACTGAATTTTGAATCAAATTCTTCTTCTGACAATGTGCGTGTGTCAATAATAGGGAACACTTTCATGAAAGCACCGTTGCATGGTGGTCTATCCTCGCTAAAACAATCTGAAGTTCTCATGACTTTGAAAATCATTTTGCTGCCCTCCTATTCCATATTTCAATTTAATTTTTAATTCAACTTGGTGCATATCATCCTCCGCATACCGCCTTAAAATGCCAAAAATACCCAAACCCTACGCAAATAAAACATATTAAAAACAATGTGATCAAGTCAATATTGATAGTTTTCATTTTCCATCCTTTCCCAAAAGACAATCAGCAATATCGTTGACATGAGCAATTGCAATGTCGAGAGATACGCCATAGTCATCTAATTTAACAACAAAAAGCGCCATCCTTCGAAGGCAATTTGTCATAGTTTCATACTTGCCGATGATCTGCCGTAATCTTCTGGCAAGATGCTGATTTGTTGTGAATTGGAATTTATTTTCCATATCATCCACCAATGTCGGCGTTTCTTTCCTGATATTCTTTCCAGGATTTGCCGAGATAAATATCTTCCGAGGATCCGAATTCACACATGTGCCATCCGTTTTCCTGAGTCCGAGGGCTGTATCCTTTCCAGATTTGCGGATGCTTAATCCCTGAGCCAATGAGATCGGCAAGGATTTTGTCCTTGACCGTGGTTTTTCCCCGGCGATCTGGAAGATTTTTCACGAATTCAACAGCAGATTCTTCAAATTGCCATTGTCGTGGTGGATGCGCATGTCCCGCAGCTTCGATTGTGCGGCAGAGTTGCTTGACCCTTGGTTCGCTTTTGCCGGTTGCTTTGGCCAGCTCTTTAATTGTCATCATGATTTTTTCCTTTCATTGTTGCCCGGCATGTTTCAGCCGGGCAGGTTTGATTATTTGCTGTCGTTAAATTTTCTGATAATATCAAGGGCTGAACCCTCGCACCTGCGGTAGAGGGCGGGGAGTTGTTAATCGGCAATTCCAAATGTTGGTGTTAAAATCACATCATCCCAATTTAACATGATGAAATCATTTAATTCTTCTGGAAATGACTCGGATTTTGCCATTCCATATAAATCAGCGGATTCATAATACAGATAACCGCCGGTTGCGGATGTTTCTACAAAATCGACATCCATGCCCGCATCATTCAATGCAGATTCAATGTCGTTGCCCTCGATTTCTTTCCAGAAATGGTTGTTTATTCTTAAATCGTATTTCATTTCAACTCTCCTTTTTGGTTATGCCCGGCATGTTTCAGCCGGGCAGGTTTGATTGTTTGCTGTCGTTAAATTTTCTGATAATATCAAGGGCTGAACCCTCGCCAATTGATTTAGCAATTTTAACTCTCCCAGCGTTGGGTGTGGGGATAATGTCATCCCCGCAGATCAGGGCAACATTGTTTCCGTCGTAATCTATGAGTTCGCCATTTTGGGTGAATCCACCTGCCCCTGCCATCTTGTTCAATTTTTCGATAGTGTTTTTCATTTGCCGTCTCCTTGTTTAATGTTGATGTTAAAAATAAACTATCATACCGATAATTGTTTGTCAAACAAAAAATTAACTTTTCTATAATTATTTTTGATATTTTTTGTAAACATCTAATCTTAAAGTGTTATCATGGAAATCCTAAATCAAAATATAAATAAAAAAAGGGCTGCCATTTTTACGGCAGCCCTTGATATTATGCTTCGGTTTTGTATTGTTATTGTGGGTTTTTGCGTGCTTTGTAAATTACTTTGATCCTGCCCCCTTGCCGGTTCTGGAAAACAAAGTCCTTTTTCAGTTGTTCGGATCGAGCCTTAATGAAAACCGCCTCGCTCCGTGTGAGTATGCCATCGGCATGGCCCCATGCTGCGAGATCCGATTCGGCATCATCCGGAATAATGGCAATGATTTTTTCATCGACCTGGATGCCCTGAATCCTGCATTCGTCGCCACGGGTAATAATAGTTGCAATCCGAAAAATTTGTTCCACCATTTCCGGTGTGATCTCAAACTCGATTGGGCCTGCCGGAGTTTGCAATTTTGTCGAGCATGATGCCAATGCAAATATCACGCCAGCTATAAAAAGTTTTTTCATTTTCTCCACCTCGCTTTTTTCCTCCTGACATCAATATGCGTCCATCCTGGATACCTGCCGATTCCATATCTGTCGTGATATTTCCGTTCCAAATATGTTGCAATTGAGTCTGGGCTGCAATATTGCACAACAATATCGGCTGCTTTGCCGTCAAGATGTTTTGAGTTTTGACTCCCACCTACTGCAAAATTATGATCAAGGCATCGGCATCCCGAATTTATTTTTACCGGCTGTCCAAAAAAATTACGGAGATATGAAAGCACATCGGCCAGCTCGACATCAATCGTATCAAAGCCGCACCCACATTTACAAACGAATTCCGACCTGTTGAAATCCTTCCAAAATTTATTCATATCGACAATCCTGATTCCGCATCCAGCAAATCAGAAACCTGGTCCTCGAAATTAGCCTCCGTCGTCTGCGTGTCCGCCCCGTCCGTGAGATCGGCCACGGATGATGTGTACGCTTCGACAATGACATTGATTTCATGAGGTGCAAGCGGGGTTTGTGGAGTTTGCCAGCCATTGTCCATTACAGACTGCCCTGTAATCAGGCCATGCATAATATCATACATCCGTCCAGCGCTTTCAATCTGCGCCAAATCGCACTCAGTACAAATCAAAGCCGGTAGCAATTCATCTAATTGGGATTGTTCAACTTTCGATTCCGATTGATTTTCATTTGTGGCTGTCGATCCACCGGTGTCAATGTTTATATCCCCGGAATTTTCTGAACATCCACAAAAACACAAAAACACAACCAAGAATAAAATTATTTTATTCATTTTTTTTCACCTAAATTCCTTTTCAGAGAATAATATAAAAGCCTTGAATAAATATAGAAATTCAACAACTCGCTAAGGTTCCAGGACAAGTCATCAACAGCGCCTATCTTAGATCCCGAATCGAATATCACCCATCTAAATGACAGGATTATATATAATAGCGCTGATATAATTATGAAACCATACGTCTTTTGATTGTGCCTACGTCTCTCGAATGCATAGTCAGATGATTTGTAAAGCGCATACATAGACCATATCAGGACAATTGAAGCGACAAAAACAAGCAAAATATTATGGATCATCCCCACCTCCTATCTTGCGCCTATAAATTTTCTGAAAAATAAAAAGGGTTTCCCTCCCCATACAGGCACCCATTGAGATAAAAAGCGCCTTGATATATTCACTGTATTCAGTGCCCTGGACGGCAAGAAAAACCATCATGCCCGCAAAAACACTTAGTACCATATCCCAAAAGAACTCAGAGAAACTACGCACTTGCCCCTTGCGCATTACATATCCTGCTGCACCTCCAAATAACGAAAAAATAAATGCGGTTATATAATCTTTATATGGAGCAAAAAAATCATTCATAATTTACTTTACCCCGATCCCAAAAAAAAGTCAATGGAATCGGGTTGTAAATTCCTCAAATTGTGATTTTACTTAAATTATCATCATGTCCAGTATCAATCCAGGTTTCAAATGCATCCAATGATGTAGCTACATCGTCAAGTTGTGCTTTCGTCAATCCTTCAAATTCAGTTCCCGCATAATTAGCTTCAATTAAACCAGAAAGATAACTTCGACTATTCCAATCCTGCATAACTGACCTTATAACTTCTCTGGCATCAATCAAAACTTGTGCTGCTGTTCTTGCCCTTTTTAACCATTCTTGTTTCTGTGATGTTATAATATCACCCATTTTGATTTCTCCTTTTTAATTATGAATATTTAACTTCATAGCGCACCGTTTTGGTTGCGCCTAAACGATTCTTTATTGTCAATGAACCGGTATCTATATATATACATAGATCCGTGTCACTATCTGAATTAGCAATATTTGTTGTATTATTTATCAATGTTACGGTAGTTGTGGAAAATCTAAATTCAGTATATTCCTCATCATCTCCGGCCTGTACCCATCCCCGGCCGGCCTTCGATGTGCATGGAATATAGGAAGCATCATCAGCGAGTGATATTGAATTAAATTCCTGTGTTGCTCCTGTTGAGGATTCGGCTTTAATTGCACCTGCCGAATTACATTCTATATTAAAATATACTGAATCTTCAGTATATGAACATCTGATTTGCGGATCGGTGTTGTTTATTGAATCAATTTGAACATAAAACTCAGCATTATCGGAATTGAATTCTGAATATACAGGCGTGCCAGCAAGAGCCCTAAAAATATGTTTTTGCCCACTAAAATAAATCGTTGTCCCAACTCTAAAATTTGCATACCCAGACGCCGCTTCAACCACCAATCCATCGCCATTTGTTCCCCATCTTGCGACACTTGAAGTATTTAAATAGTTCCACATTCTCTTCGAATCGTCAACATTTCCATATATAATCAAGCCGCCATTGTCAACTGTTTGATAGAGCCTCACATTTCCACCGGATGATTTTATAGATAAAGCATTGCTTGACAATGTCTCAAGACTACTATAAATCGTATCGTTATATGAAATACGCAATTGCTCGCCAGTGGCCAATACATCTAATTTTGCAGACGGAGAGCTGACTCCTATTCCAATATTTTTGGCCGTATCATCCCAAAATAATTCAGATGCTTCAGCATTGACCCACTTTTCTACCGTTGCATCCCAAAAAACAAGTTGTCCTTGTGCGGTTCCATCATCTATATCACCAGTGCCTTCGCCTATTTCACTAAACCAAATAGACATTATTTAAACCCTTTCCCTTTCATCGCAATCTTGAAAATTGCATTTTGTGTAGTTGCAGACAATCGCAACGCATTAACTCCAAATTCCGTTCCATCGTTGACATTAGCTGTTGCATCCGTGAGTGTTGCACTCGCAGCATGCCAAACAGGTGACCCTGTATTCACTGTTTCAACCGAATCTCCGGTAACTTCTACCGATGCCGTTCCGCCTGACGCAGGCTCAATGAAAATTGTTAAATAACAATAATCTAAACCTGGGATATAAATTTCAGTTGCCCCCGCTGCTACAGTTGTTTCATATGTCAAGTTGTTGTGTCTTGTAAGTGTACCCATAGCTATTTCACCTTTCTTTATATGTATTTTTAATTACTTGCTTCATTTCTTGATCCAAATTTTTCAAGCTCAACATAAACGCCTATCATAGAAATGAACGGATCGGCGATTGGTGCGGTTCCGCCAGTATCAGGATCGAATTGTGCATAGTTCCCTCCTAATATATCCCCAAATTTATTTTGTTCCAATCCTACAGTCATAAGTACCTCTTCTTATTCGCTTGTGTATTCATGGCTTGTTGTGGGTTTATAAACCGACGAACAATACATAAAAGTATATTCCCAACCACCTCGAAATTGTTCAGCAGGCGGCGATTGTTTATATTTCCAATTATATGTATCAGAAAAAACTCGATCAACTTTAACGGACAATAAATCCGCCCCTGTGCAATCATACGCTCCACCTCCACCCAATGCGACATCATAAAAAACATAGATCGCATTTGCGCCAGTTGTTTCGTATTCAAGAACGTCATTTCTAAAAAAACGAATTCTTGCGAATTCGACATAAAATTGAGATTGAAAGGCGACATTAAATTGAAAATCATCAGATCCAATTTGAAAAATCGTCGGGGTGAAAGAGAAGTCAGGGCCTTCGGTCAATTCAAATTCATTTTCCACAATAGTATCATATATCTCCCACGCACAATCAATTGTCATGTATGACGAAGTGTACCATTCATTGTCTTTTGAAACATCTGAATCGGCATCGGCACTTATCACAAAAAGGCTACCATTTTTCCCTTCAAGGTCAGCCCTATTATTGGCATCAATTTCCAATATTTCGCCGTCATCAACTGCTTTATTGTAGTATAATGCTGTTATTGTTTCATTTTTTGCGTTCTCTGCTTTCAGTTCACAGTTTAGGTATGGTGTATCTATAAGGCATTGTTCATAAACTGCGTCATATACGGCCTGACCTTCGGCCTCAACATAGTCCTTAAACTCTTCTCCGTCTTCAATATATGCAACATAATAAAGGCTATTCTCCCATGTGATCTCATCGAGGGTAACGTCATCAATTATCGTTAGTTCAACAGTGAACGGAATTAAACAAGATTTTGGATTGTCTTTAAATCCAATTACTACTGGTTGCTCCCAATCCTGATCTTGAAATTGCACAAGGACTTGATCGTCTATTTTGAACGGCCCTGCATTGCATTCCATGTATTCAATCGGAACATTCACAAGATAAACTGATTGATTTATTGGTAATGTTTCATCTTGGACTTCCGAATAAACGACATCTAAAAGAACATTACACCAATCGGATTCAGTGCTCACATATTTTATTGTGCCATATCGGAAAGTTGGGTAGTACTTTTGCCATCCGGCCATTATCATGGCGTTATATGTTGCCGCAACCGCCGGCATGTCTTGTGATTTTACCATAATGCCGCTGCGTTCGGGAATGTAATTTGATTTCAACAGGCGGTATCCGGGCATGATATTTACGCCCCTTGTATCTCCAGGGACTTCTGCGGTTGCTATTTCTCCGGTTAAGTCCTCCGTGAGATCCGCACACCATGCAGCTCGTTTTTCCGTGGAACCATCCGAATATACAATATTAATATCATATATTCCACGATCCCCGCCTGAATTGATCACACCCTTACCCATTGTCGGATAACTCCATCTGGCCGCCGTTTCCGGCTCGATTAGCGGACATATCGAGGACATCAATTTCGGTGCCGTCAATTATCACAGTATCATTTGTTCTCAGATAATAAAACGGGCCTGGAAACCTAAACCTATAAGTTCCGTTTTCATTTTCATATGTTTTGTATGAGTTATCCGGCAAATCAAGTGACAAATACCGGCTGCCATAAACGCCGTAACCGTCAAGATTTATTGGCTTACTGTCTGATCCTTCATCATATCGGATATTGTCCGCATCAAGATCAACTTGCACAACGAGATTGTCCCGGTCCAAATCGGTCATTGTGCCTGTGAGCATGTGCAATCGCATTTGCCCGCCGTCCCGTAAAACAATCGAATCATAATAACTAAAATCGGGAATAACAACAGATAAATATGCTTCATTTCCGGTTGTGTGTCGAAACTGAAAATTTTCAATTGGTACAAGCAAATCATCATATGAATCATGCGCAATCAGGAGTTTAAAATATACTGGGTATGAACGATCACCGAGTATATCAAAAGAATTTCCATTGACAATGTTGTCGTAAAATTGGACATTTACAAGTGTAGTGAATTCATCAGTCATATTTAAGTAAGATGCTTTGATAAGATCTGCGTCAATTGTTTCCTCCCAAAAACGCAATGATTGACAAAGCCCTTCAAAGCCTGGGATTGAATCACCTGGGCCTAATCCGTCACCTATATATGTTCCTGATTCACCTGCAAATTCCGCATCCTCGCTATAGAATTCGGCCAAACCGGTTGTTCCTACCGTGAATGGTTCCCCATCAACATAGATATTCGGAGTAGTCCCGGCCATGACAACAATGTGTTGCCATGTTTCATATTTTTGAATTTTTGCTTCGACACCGCTGAATATGGCAACCTGAATTTCCAAACCACCGGAAACAACTATAATTGAAGGATCTTCCTGCATTATGTGATAGTTATTGTCGCCGTATGTTAAACCATATCGGTATCTCGCCTCATCATATTTATATGTTTTCAGTATGTTGCCAGTTGCATTTTCAGGATCAATTTTTATTAAAAATTCAAGCGCTCCGTCGCCATCTGTCATGTATGAAGATATGTCAATTTGATCCGCCGTTTCATCAAAAACCCTTGCTTTTCCTATCAATCCATCTTCTGCGTCACCCATAACAAGCGGATCAGAGCCGCCGAAATTATCCACAAAACCGGTTATTGATGACCAAACATTTAGAGCTGGCGCACTGCCTTCTTTTCCGACATATGTTGTATTGTCGGCTTGAGTATCGTCAAAATATATATAATAATAATTATCAGAAGTAGTTATTGACGGTTTTTTGAAATGGATACAACCGTTTGCGTTTGCGCTATCCCATTTTTCAACTTCACAATATAGTTGTGTGGTTTCGTCTGCGTCGGTTATGGCCATTTTTAGATAATTGTCTGCCAATACTTCAAAAATGAACGTGGTATCAAGATCATTTATACCGGACACAAGGCCGAGTTTTACCGTTACCGGAAAATTGTTTTGTGTGCTTAAAACAGTTCCAGCTGGTATCAGCATTTTGTATCTATATTTATATATACCCAACCATGCCATTGATCAGCCTTCCCCGCTTGTCCATATATTCATAGTGACTCTCCCGGATACGTTCTGATATGTCGCCATTGTGCCTTTAAATGCTCCATCCGGGGTTGAAATATAAATAACGGTTGAATCCTCATAAATAGATTTTAATTTTGCAGCCTGCGCTTCCGAAACCATTGCATTGATTGTGAATTCATTTCCGCCTGACTGCGCTCCACCGTGAAAGATAAACGCCCCACCGTCGAGTGTTTTATGTAATGACCCTCGAATCTGTGAATTTATTGCAAAATCACGCTGTTCCTGGAAAATTACGTTTCTTGTAGCGTCCGATATTGAAATCATGCCGGTGCTCCCAACAATCCTGTGAATCCAATAGTATTCAATTTTGCTTGCGTGTATTTAAACATGACATCCCACATCATTTCAAGGGCTGGCTCAAGCTCGTTTGCGCCTTCAACAGTGATCGCTATTTCCCCGACATCAGCAAGCTTTCTCATGGATTCGTAATATTCTACCTGCGCTTGCATTAGTTCTTTTTGCTGTTCAAAAGCCTCATCTTCCATTTTTTCTTTTCTGTCAATCTGATCTTTTATCTCTTGTCTTGCTGAATAATCCGCATCGGATAATTGATCAATTAGACTTGTTATACTTTCACTTGTTGTAGAGATTGTGTTTCCAATAGAATCGAAAGTTGATTCAAGCACATCAGCCGCTGCTTCTGCTTTCGCAATATCCACATCCGCTTTATATTCGAATGATTTTTGTACTTTTTCCGCTTCGATTTCAAGGCGTTTGGTGTCTTCTTCTATTTTCGTTTTGTCAAGATCCGCTTCGATTTCAAACTGTTCCAGCTCGTACTCTTTTTTAAAATCACGTATCGTTTTTTCTGCTGGTTTAGTATCTGCGTCAAGTTTAATTTTTTTAGCGTCTTCTTCATCAATTTTTTTCCAAAAATCCGCTATTTTCTCTTCCGCTGTTCTTGTATCAGCATCAATTTTTGTTGTGATAATGCCCTGATCCACAAGTTTTTGACGTTCCTCAACATAGGATTCCATGTTGTCTAAGAGTTTAAGCATATCAGCATTATTGACTTCTGGCTCAACTTTTTGCTGATCAATATCCCTTAGCTTTTCAAGATTCAATACCGCTTGCAGTTTGGCAAGCTCAAAAGCGCTTTCCATCCGCTTTATTTCCTCTTCAGGCTTTTTACCTGAAAAGTTAATTATTTTATCCAATGCCCAGGCAGCTCCCTGAATAACATCAGACAATATCGGGATATTGGCAACCATTTTACGAAAATCTTCACTAAACGTTACAAGTGCTACTGATGCGGCAGATATGGCCACAACAAGGCCAACCGGCCCACCTATCAATGCAACGAAGCCAGTAAATGCCGCCGCCCCGCCGGTTATGGCAGACCCCAAACCGCTTACAGAAACGCTTATACCTGCCACAGCAGCACCAACTATTGTAGCCTGTTGTGCTATCCCTCCGAATATTCCAAGTGTTTTTTGTGTCGCTTCGTCAAGATTTGAAAAATATTGAATTATATTTGAGACAGCTTCAATAAACGGTTCCCATGCATCAATAATTCCGGAAGTCGTATTTATCAATAATTCAAAAGAATCAATAACAAGTTGAAC
>Ga0180433_10008499_pt1 | contig 12759 bp, 9 predicted proteins | sample SS_ome_8_FD_132980 | JGI IMG/M metagenome (GOLD analysis project Ga0180433, IMG submission 132980) | Hypersaline lake sediment archaeal communities from the Salton Sea, California, USA - SS_1_D_1 metaG | ecosystem: Environmental > Aquatic > Non-marine Saline and Alkaline > Hypersaline > Sediment... | reverse complement strand
TGTCGCGCCACTTAAAAGAAGGTATTGTTCCTTCCGGCAGCTTTGTTGTGCAGGATAGCTCAAGTACTTTACCCGCTTCAACATTATCCGCACCCGACTCAAGCTCTACATAAAATTCCTCTTCCTCTGTGGCTGTTCCGGAAGTGCACCCGGAAAATAACGCTATAATTAACAATGATAAAAATGTTATGGACACTAAATTAAATTTATTCATTTGATACCACCTCCCTGAATAATTTTATTTCTTAATGCTCCCTGTTCATTAAAATGGATACTCAGGCATTCCTTACGCCATCAAGCTTAATTAGCGCTATTTCGTTGCCACTCATCATGGGCACTTCAATAGATATTTCCTTATTATTCTTGCTAACCTCGATAGCTAAGACCCTTCCCCCGCCTACCCCGTCATTAAAATAAGCTTCCGGTGAAACCAAATTAATTCCTGACCTTATAGAATCTATGACAATCTTTGAACCAAGCGGATTTTTATTTTTGTTCCAGAGAGTAAGTACTGCCCCTTTCCTGGATTTTATAAGCTTTGCAATAAGCCTCTTATTTTTTACTTCAAGTCCCACATCATCCATAAACTTCCCATCTGCAAATATATCCTTATACTTATCCCTCAAACCATTTATTCTTTTTATCTTTTCAGAAATATCCGGGTCAAATGAAATCCTCCCGCAGCTGTGTGAATGTATTTCAATATCCAGAGGTAGTCCCAGAATAAAAGACTGATATAGCTTACTGGTGAGCCCCATATCGATAAAACCACCGCTAATTCCGGTAACCCAGGGTAATGTGTAACGGAATACCTCTGGATTTGACTTATCAGTAAGGTCAACACGGGAGTGAAATATAGCTATGTAGGGAGTATATATATCTGCCACCCCTTCCATCGATAATTCAAATTCAGGATTTCTCTTCTTGCCTTTTTCTAAAGCTTCCTTAAGCATTTTTAATGAACCCGGACCAAAGGAAGATTCCGGTGAATCATGCCCATGCTTTTTATCATGGCAGATATCTACGACCAGCAGCTGGTCAAACAATGCACAATCTGCTCCCAGATTATGGGACCTTGAAATTTCTTTAAGAAATTTTTTCTGCCATCCAGTTGCACCAGGGCACATACTTGCAAAGCACGACTTTTCATAAGAAGGGTAGTGTGGAATAGCCCACCCCCATGACTCGGTAGCCGGAACACCGTCATGATTTTTAACTGTCCATTTATATCCCTCCCTGTTATAGCCGGAATTTGACATGTTGTATGAACGCATATTGAAATATAGCAATATTCGCCCACCTGCTTCCTGGACCTTTCCAAACATTTTTTTTAATTCGCCGGGCTTCTCGGGCGTATAGTCGGGGTAATTTCCGTCATGGCCGGATTTAAACCACCCGCAAACAAAAAGTAGGTTTATCCCGTGGGATTTAGATTCCTCAAAGATAGCAGGGATCTCTTCAATATTATTAATAGTGGTTCCATCCTGATGCCTTAATATAAAATGATAAAATCCATTGGTCTCCCTTGCCCACTTTGATTTTTCTTTCTTAATAAGCCAGGTATTAAGCCAGCTTCGGTATTTATCGGCACCGACATGCCAGTCACCCGAATGAGGGCTTAATATATATTCCGGCGATTCCCAGGACTCTTTATACTTTATATACGGATATTTAACCATTGAAAGTGATAGATGCTCTTCTTCGGACCATAAATGTTTCTGAACTCTTGGGACTAAAAATTTACCATCCCTGTTCAGGCATGCCATATATAACCCGTGACTCCTGCAACCCAGGTCCATCCACTGCATTGAAGACCTTCCAGGATAGGGCTTACCCAGGATAGTACTGGACGAATCACGCGTCCACTCATGAAAACCCAGGGCCTCGCCCTTCTTAGAAAAATACTCCATTGGGTTTTTAATAAGGGCTCCTCCCATTCCTGGATAAGCCAGCAAATCCTCGTCTCTCTCATCCCCTATTGATGTGAAACCCCTGACCCAGGGGAACCATACCTGGTTTACCTCACCCCTATTATCATTATTTTTTACCTTTATGCTCATTTTAAGTTCATCGCTATCAAGGCAAATGACTATTTTTATTTCTATATTTAAATTAAATGCCCCCCTGTTTGATTCAAGTTTTTCGTAAGATAATAGAGCTATCTGCTCTTTGCCTTTATCAAAAATTTTTAATTTTTTTATTTCCTGTTTGCTACTGTCGAAATGATGACCTCTATTATTTTCTATAGCATAAACAATCCTGAACAACTGTATATCTTTTTTAAAAAGGAGCATATCTTTCCCGTTTTCCTTGTTTATTATCGAATTTATACATCCTGTCTTCTTATCAAACGCTACTTTAACCATTCTATTTTCTAACTTAAATTTATCTATATTTTTCATTTCATCCCTTCTTTATCTTTCATTTTTATTTTTCTTTTATCTTTAAAAAAGCATCGTCAAAGAAAAAGATATTGACATTTTACGTAAAGATGATAAACTTTCTTAATAAGTGGAAGCGTTTCCAATTAAGTACACACAAAAAATACTTTATTTTTTATTTATAATTTTTATCATAGAAGGGAGGAAAAAGCAATAACAATCCAAACGTTATTTTTTACCACTAAGGAGGAAAGACGATGAGAAAAGTACTGTTGTTCGTACTGGTGCTTACACTGGCTATATCTCTTGTAGCTACATTTTCTTTGATTGGCTGCAAGACGGCTGATGAAGATGGCGGGGCAGATGCTGACGCTGACGCAGACGCTGACGCAGATGCAGACGCAGATGCTGATGCTGATGCAGACGGTGACGACACTGCAGAAGAAATCACAGTTGAAAACCCCGTTACGATTTCTTTATGGGAACAGATGGATCCTGCTGCACAGGACGCTTTTGATGAAGTCCTGGCAGATTTTGAAGAGGCTTATCCACTTATCACTATTGAGAGAACACATTACGACACCGAAGATTTAAGGACAAATTTCTTAAATTCTGCAGTAGCAGGCGGGGGCCCGGATATCGTTTATGGACCAAGCGATAATGTTGGTATACTTCAGGCGGCCGATACTATAATACCTGTAACAGAAGTTGTTTCTGACGAATTTATGGCAAAAATGGATGATGCTTCTCTGGCAGATGGAGAGCTATTCGGTGAAAACTGGTCAATTCCGGATATTAACGGTAACCAGATAGCATTACTGTACAACAAGGACTTTGTTGATGAAGCACCTGCTACATGGGAAGAACTTGTAGAAGTTGCAACAGACCTTCAGAACCCTGATGAAGGGTTATATGGCTTCCTGTATAACGAAAAAGAGCCATTCTGGTTCGTTGGCTTCTATAATGCATATGGCGGAGATGTTATGGATGATAATTATGACCCTACGCTTGACAACGATGCAATGGTCAAGGCCCTTGAATTCGCTCTTGATATAAGAGAAGTCTATGGGCTCGGTGTTGAAGGAATGGATTATGATGTTGCAGATGCAGCCTTTAAAGAAGGAAATGCAGTATTTATCCTTAACGGTGCATGGTCATGGAGCAGTTACCAGGATGCAGGAATAGACCTTGGAATAGCACCGGGACCGGTTATTCCTGGTGGAGACAATATGACATTCTATTGTTCAACCAAGGGCTACAGCATCTCCAAAGAAGTAGACCTGTCAGATACGGATAGAGTAAATGCGTTAAAGATATTCTTTGACTTCTATGTAGGAACACCTGAAAATAATGCAAAATTCGCTCTGGCCAATTCTCAGGCACCAACAAATCTGGAAGCAAGGGAACTGGACGAAATTGCAAGCGATACATTGCAACAGGCAGCAATCCCAACTATAGAATGCACCATACCAATGCCGATTGTTGCTGAAATGAGAGGTATATGGGATGCTATAAGGCCTGAGCTTGAAGCAGTTCTTTATGAAGGTAAAGATGCTGCAGAAGCAGCAGCTGGAATGCAGGAAAGAGCTGAGGAAGCCATCGCCTCAATCAGGGCAGGAGAAACGACAGAATCAGCAGAATAATAAACTAAAATGTAAATTAAGATTTAGCCAAGTTTATTAAGCTCAAAGGATGGTGTTAGTCCAAAATTTTAGAGAGATATAATTTTATATCTCTCTAAAATTATATAATTAGTTTTTATCCTTTTTATAATTTTCAAAAAAGTGTAATCTTTAAAATACAGAAAGGCAATAATAATAAAGTGAATTTTAAAATAAGAAACAAGTCAAATTACAGCCTGGAAGATAGAGAAAGATTTGATTATTATAAAACATTAAGACAAACTCCATACATTTATCTTGCTCCCGCATTCATTTTAATTACAATAATATCTTTTTTCCCATTAGGATACGGGTTGTGGTTATCCTTTACAGATATGAGCATAGGGACCTTCAAGAATCCCGGATTTATAGGAATTGATAATTATATAAACTTATTTAAAGATTTTTCATTTTACTCAACACTGTGGAGGACTATTATTTGGACAGTAATAAACGTTGTTTTCCATGTGTCAATTGGAGTTTCACTTGCAGTATTACTAAACAGGAAATTGCCCGGAAGAGCACTTTTTAGAGTATTTTTAATTATTCCATGGGCAATGCCCCAGTATATTGCAGCACTGACATGGCGTGGAATGTTAAATTTAGATTTTGGCGTAGTCAATATAATACTGAATAAGACAGGTATAGGAAGAGAATTACTTTTTGCCGGTATTATTGATAAATTCCCAATTCCATGGTTAACAAATTCTTCATGGTTTTTCAAGGGTGCAATTCTAACCAATATCTGGCTGGGTGTTCCATTCATGATGATGATTGCACTGGGAGGACTCCAGTCAATACCAAGCACTTTCTATGAAGCTGCAGATATCGATGGGGCTACAGGATGGCAAAAATTCACAAAGATTACGGTCCCTATGCTAAGACCTGTCATGACTCCCGGTATTGTTCTGGGGACAGTCTGGACCTTCAATATGGTTAATGTCATTTTAATACTGGGAGGTCCAACAGGTGGCGGATGGGGTTATGAAGAAGCGCAAATACTGGTAACAAAAGTATATCGTCAGGCCTTTAGCTTTTACAGATACGGATATGCAGCTGCATATTCAACAGTTATTTTTTTAATACTGCTGGCATTCAGTATTTTATTTATCAGGTATACACGCGGGACGGAGGAAGTACGCTAGATGTTTGGAATGTTTAAAAGCAAGAGATACTGGATTTCAGTTATATTATTTGGGATTATCATAGGTTTAATAGTGGGAATGGCCATACGTCCGGACCTGGAATATGTAAACAAACCGGTCCCTGTAATTTATTATTTTAAAGGTGGTATTGATACCACAAAAACAATTGACTATATATTAGAAATACAGGACCAACTTGAGCGTAAAAATAAAGAACTTGCGAGTGTATTGGGGTCTTATGATGAATTCGGGTTTGAAAACCTGGAGGATTTGCTGAGTGAAAAAGAACTCCAGAAAGAAAAGTATGACATTGGTGAAATAGAGCTTAATAAAAGTGGGCTTATTCATCTTGAATCGGATATATCTAACCTTAAAACAATTCAGAATTATATAGACGAATATGGTAAGAACGATATTAGAATAAAAATAGAGGAAGATTACTTTAACATAAACCAGCTTGAAAAATATTCTTTCAACGAAATACATAATTACGTAGCTAATAATGTTGATGTCGATAACTTAAGAAACCAATTAGAAAAAAAAGAAGAAGAGCTTGAGGTAATTCTTGCCAACGAGGAATTTAATGAAGATAATGCCGAAGCTTTAAACGAGGAAATTGAATCAATTAATAAGAAGATTATTAAAAAAGAAGGGAAAGAGTCAGGTATTGCAGCATACTCACTTTTACTGAAGCGGGAAGAAAAAATTGATTCCATACTGGAAGAAATTGGATACAGATTTTCTCCAGAATACACATCAATTAATGATTTTATATTTAAGGCAGCCGGCGTTTCAAGAAGCTATTTTATTATTTATATAGGCGGCAGCATTATCTTTCTAATACTTCTTAGTATATTTTTTAAATGGATCTCTAGAATATCAGTAACAGGGTTTATAAGCCTGCACTGGTTAAAAAGATGGAAAAATAAACATTTCGAAAGATATGACTCACCGCTTGTAATAATTACTATCTATGCGATTATTTTAATAGCATGCGCAATAACCTTCTATCCCCTTCTAAGCGTATTCTCTGTATCGCTGAGGCCTGCAAATAATTTATTTTCTACAACTCTGGAAATTATTCCAAAGGACTGGACATTTGAAAACTATAGATATGCAATAGTCGATACCAGATTACCTATCTGGCTGAAAAACAGCTTAATAGTATCTATCTCCGTTGCAATAATTGGAGTAGTATTTTCAGCATCTGCAGGTTATGCATTCTCAAGGTTCAGGTTTTATGTGCGCAGACCTGGTATGATTGTACTGCTGGTTACACAAATGTTCCCGGCACCCATGCTGCTACTACCAACCTATGTAATATTAAGCAAGCTTGGCCTCAAAGACCAGCTTATTGGCCTGGCAATTCCATACGCCGCGCTGGTAGTTCCTTTCAGTGTATGGTTGCTTAAGGGTTACTTTGATACCATACCAAAAGATATCGAGGAGAGCGCTTATATTGATGGGTGCTCGCCTTTAACTGCATTTATAAGGATAATATTGCCTCTTTCCAAACCAGCAATTGCCATAGCAACCCTCTATGCCTGGATGACCGCATGGACAGAATATGTTATCGCAAGAGTTATCGTATCTCAGGCAGACATGCAAACACTGCCAATAGGATTGGTTAACCTGCAGGGAGAATTTAATACATTATGGGGAGTATATTCAGCAGCGGCGCTTATGACCAGTATTCCAGTTATTATTCTTTTTATCGCCCTTTCAAGATACCTTGTAGGCGGTCTCGTACTGGGCTCGGTAAAAGAATAAAAAATATTTATTGGCAGATAATTACATGCCCCGTCTTCTTTAATATTTTGTGCTTGCCCTATATATAGCAAGCTCCAGTATTTTATAAATAAAGTAAGATCGGAAATTAGTACAGCGTTATCCTCCCGGGCCAGGGGTTGACAAGAGACGACCTCCAGGTTTTATCGATGTACTGGCGTGTATACGCCTGCTCGACAAGATGAAAGGTATAGGCACCTTTACCTGTCAATCTGTAGCCCCCACTGCATTTTTCCAGATATCCCAGCTTCTTCCCGATATATAATTCAGGACCAAACATATCTTCAAGTTTTTTTCCGAAAAGCTCATAAAACTTATCCGTGTCTACATAAAGCCGGTATGCTGACCAGAAAAGCCAGTAAAGCGCTCTCTCCCTCATATTAAATTTAAAAGTAAGGGCAGTAGACAGTTCATTATCATTGAGCTTCTTTATGTATTCCCTGACAGAAAATGTGTTTACCTTGAATATATCCTCAAGTAAAGTGGCTGCACCTGGCCCAAAGCCGATATAATTATCCCTAGTAACGGAAGAATACTGTAGCTTACCGCCTTTAGAAAATGTCCATATGGAACTTCTTCTAAAACCCAGCTCCTTGCTTATACCCACAAGCTTATCAAGCATTTTCTTTTTTTCTACTTTTCCGAGCGGTTTATTTTTAAGCTCTGCATAGGTAAATTCTATAAATGGATAGGTCGAAATCTGCATTGCCCCATTCTCTGCTGCAATCCTAAAATCATTAACGAGGTCTTTTCCTTTCTGCCCCGGTATGCCGAATATGAGGTCAACATCTATCAGCTCGAAGTTGAAATCTTTAAGCATCTTTAACTTTGCTTTATTGTCAATTTTATCTCTCTCAAGCTCGGACAGCGAGGTCTCCTGGAAAGACTGGACACCTATGCTTATCATATTAAAGCCGCATTTTTTTAACTTCTCAAGGAGAACCGGATTTACATCCCTCGGGTGAAGCTCAATTCCCATATCCCCTTTTATATCAAATAAGCTTTTTGTAAGGCCTATTATTTCTGGAAGATAATCTATGGCAAGCGCAGGGGTCCCCCCGCCAAAATATATGCTTTCTATCTCTTTTCTGCCACCGGCAAGAGAAGAAATGAGCTTTATTTCTTTAAGCAGCGCCTGGCAAAATTCCTTTAAGAGCCCCCTGTCATACTTTACCTTATAGTATGGACAAAAAGGGCACAGCATCTTACAAAATGGAATATGAAAGTATAATCCCGTATTCTTAACATTCAGGTCAAGTTCGCCATTATAATTCCTGCTAAAAATAAAGGGCAAAATCGACCTTGCCATCAACATTCTCAACATGCTTGTGATCATAACTTATTTAAGTCAGTCTATCTGTAAAAATACTAATTTATTAATCTATGCTATAAACTCTTATTTCATCAAATTTTTCAGAAGCTTCCGGAAATGTCATATCCCTAAAAGTAATAATTTCTGAGTCATTAAAGTACTTTTCAATTATCCCGTAATTATCTGGATTATATACAAATTCATAAACAGACTGACTCCCTTCATTAAACCTTACATCATCTTTTATAGCATTTTCATACTTTTCTGCTTCCAGCCATAATTTCATTATTATAAACGCCAGACCCTTATTTTCAGTAATAGATTCCCAGTCTTCAGGATATTTTTCATAACACCTCTTAAGATAGAGTTCAAGATGTGACATCTGTTTCAGCAATCCCAGTCTTATGCTGCTTGAATGCTTGATAAATTCTTCACAGGAAATGGCACATTTTGCACTGACCGTGTAAGCATTGAGCTCATCCAGTATCATAGTAAAATCTATATCTGAAGCTTTTGTTTCTTTATCCCCTGTAATATCCAGGACTTCATCAGGGCTAAGATATATCTTATCATAAGCATCAGGGTCTTCAATATCCTGTAACAGTTCATATTTCGAAAAATACATCTTATCTTTTTCCACCAGTACCAAAAGGTTCCCGATCATATAAGAGTAACATGTCCCCCAGGTATAATCCCCCGGGTCTTCAACAAAAAGATATATGGATGAGCCGCTCCCGCAGTGGGTAAGTTCGTGTATGATTACAATTAAATCACACGTGTATTCTTCATAAAAATCCGGTGCAAATTCACTGAAATCAAACTCCTCAAAACCTTCCAGGTCCTCTAAATTGGAAGAATTACTATCGTTTAGAAGTTCGAACCAGCCATAGCCAGCTGTATAATCCTGTTTTTGCGTTATTTTTATCATCGTAAAATAGCCGGAAGGATATAGGTATTTAAATTTATTAAGATATTCTTTTACCTGGATAAACTTATCTTCTGCGTATATCTTTTCAAGATTATTAAGAAATTGTTCTTCCTCCTCAGGGGTAACCTGGTAATCAGATGAATCCTCCAGTTCTTTTTTTATTTCGGTATAGTCAATATCCTGAGATTGATTATCAGTTGACCCGGTAAAATCTTCGGGATTTATATTATATTCTTTAAGCAGCTCCTCTATCTTAGATGCATCTACCTCATCACCTTCAAAGGTGTATTGCTCACTCCCGGATTTTAGAAACTCACTATAATCAATACAGCATGAGGAAAAGGACAAAATTATAGCTACAACAATTAGAGCAACCGCAGCCGTAGTTATTATCCTCTTTATCCTCGAAATACGCGGTGTTTTTCCATATATAAAAAATTTACCTTTTAAATCCATTTTCGTACTTTTCGAGAATTAAAAAATAATAAAAATTTAAAGACATTTATTTATATAAATTATATATCGATTTTAATATAATTTTTATATAATTATTTTTAATGTGATACTATTAAAACAAAACTGCGATTAATAATTTCACCTCTGCGCAGAGAAAAAAATGAAAAATAAAAAAGAAAGCAAAAGACCCGTATCAATAACCCTGGTTGTGCTTCTTTCGGTTTCTTTTATTGCCATATCCCTCATAAGCTATTTTCTAAAAAGCAGTCCTGCCCTTCTCTTCCCTATCAGTTTAATAAGCTTTTCGGTTATTTTTATGCTTATATCCCTGGCTCTTATATTTATAAATCTTGGCAGAAACCGCAGAAGGATGCTGGCCTTTATAATTTCAACTGTTGTTTTTCTTATCATAGCCATAATATCTACAATCCTCCTTATAGCATATATACTGTCAACTGCAAGTGTGGAATACGAGCCAGTTGAAGAAATCAAAGGAGAATACATAAGAACAATTAAAACCCCGGGGAATGCCAGGGACATCATTATAGAAGATGGATATGGCTACATTGCCGATGGCGAAAAAGGCCTTTTAATAATAGATGTATCTTCTGTAGAAGACTCGTACACGGTGGGAAGCTGCGATACTGATGACAAAGCATACAGTATCTGTCTCCAGGATAATTTTATATATCTTGCAGATTGGGATAGCGGCCTAAAAATAATAGATGTATCAGATAAAAATGAGCCGCATATAACAGGGACCTATAGTGCTGATGGGCTCCGTATAATTAATGTATCAGTTAGCAATAACCATGCGCTTGTTACCTGCCGTAAATATGATAATGATAATAATCCTGCCGGTAGCGGCATCCAGATTATAGATGTGTCAGACAAAGAAAATCCATATCCGGTGGCAGAATACCAGACTGAAAGCAGGGCAGAAAGAATCTCTGCATCCGGGAACAATGCATTTGTATTATGCAATGATGACAGCGATTTAAAATCCATACAGTCAGAGCTTCTGGTACTTGATATAAGCAGTCCCGAAAATCCGGTTCTTATAGGAAAATGCGCTATAGACTGCTATAGTTTTAACCTTTTTATAAAAGAGGACTATGTCTATACCGCTTCAGCAAATGGAATGCATATAATAGATATTTCTGATAAGGGGAACCCGGAAATCTGCGGAAAATTCCTGTCATATGCCTCAACAGATGTATATGTTGAAGAGGATACTGCCTACATCATATTTTTCCCTCCGGCAGGTGGAGATGAAACAAGCTTATATATAGTCAGTGTATTTCTCAAAGAAAAACCGGAGTTTGTAGATAACCTGCTCTACCCTGTAATAGACAGCAATAACATTTTTGTAAAGGGAGATTATATCTACATCGCAGGTAATGATATCCTGGTGTTAAAAAAATAACATATCAGTAAATATAATCCGCAGTATTTAAGGAAGAGCTTTGCCTACAAATCTAAAAATAATTTTAAAACATCGCGGATTCTATTATAATAGTTTTGTATTTTTATGTATATGCACATTTTAAAAATTGAAAATAATTTTTATTGCATTTGTATCCTAAATTGAGTACAATTGTACTCAATTTAGGATACAATAATTAAGATAACTAAATAATTATGATACCATCACTATACATATCAAAATCAAAAATTAGAGAAAGTTTGCTTGTACTTTTTTTCACAAATCCTCAAAAGAGATACTATTTAAGAGAACTTGAAAGACTCCTGGACTTTTCTGCCGGAAGTATAAGAAGGGAACTTCTAAAACTTTCAGATGATAACCTATTTGAAACAGAAAAAATAGGTAACCTATTATATTATTCATTAAATAAGAATCATCCATTATTTGATGAGCTAAAGAGTATTGTTTCTAAAACAGCAGGTATCGAATATAGTCTGAGAAGGAAACTCTCTAAAATAAGAAATATCAAAGTTGCTTTTATATTCGGTTCTTTTGCTTCAAAAAAGGAGGGCAAGGAAAGTGACATAGACATAATGATAGTTGGTAACCCCGATATTACAAAACTAAACAGGAAGATTTCATTTCTTGAAAACAAACTAAAAAGGGAAATAAATCCGGTAATATACTCTCTTAAAGAATATAAGCTTAAAAAAAAGGAAAACCGACAATTTATACTTGATGTCTTAAAAAAACCTAAAATTTTATTGATAGGTAAAGAAAGTGATTTATAAATATAAGGATACAATCGCTTCACTCAAGAGAGATGGCTCTATAAAAGAATGTCCGGTTGATATTAGAACCATTAATAATTTAATAAAAAGATCATTCAGTGATATTAAAACTGCCAGAAGGAACCTTGAAATTGATAATGATTGTTCTTATAACTATGCATACAATGCCATTTTACACGCTGGCCTGGCACTCATAGAATCAAAAGGTTATAGGCCGGGTGTTGCTGGAAAACATGCCATTATTGTTAAATTTATTAACGCAGTATTAGGTAAAAAATTTTCAGGGTTAATAAGTAATTATGATTTTATGAGAAAGAAGAGACATAAATTTATTTATGAACCGGATATCCCATGTTCAAAGCTGGAAGCTGAAAAAGCAATTGCTACAGCAGTAGAATTAATAGAAATTATTAAAAAATATTTAATAGAGAATAACTCCCAGCTCAGCCTGGATCTCTAAGAGCTAATAACACTGAAAAATTTTTAAATTATAATTATATCATTCCAGCTGGATTAAATTATCCCCGGAAGTTTTCTGTTAGAAGTTCCATATCATCGTCATCCATCTTCCAAACAAGAGCCCCTAAGTTTTCTTTTAAGTGCTTGATATTTCCTGACTTTGATATGGTTACTACATTTTCCTGCGAAATCAGCCAGTTAATCGCTATCTGGTTTCCTGTTTTACCATACTTCTTGGAAAGCTCTTTAAGCGTGCGGTCTTCTGACCCGGAAAAAATTCCTTTTTCCAGGGGTCTCCAGGCAACCAGCATCATGTCATTATCTAGAGCGTATTCCAGTGAACCATCCGTGGCAGGATCTTTGTGCGCAAGATTGTAATAAAGCTGATTGCAGACTATCTTATTTTCAGTAT
>Ga0180433_10008498_pt1 | contig 12759 bp, 11 predicted proteins | sample SS_ome_8_FD_132980 | JGI IMG/M metagenome (GOLD analysis project Ga0180433, IMG submission 132980) | Hypersaline lake sediment archaeal communities from the Salton Sea, California, USA - SS_1_D_1 metaG | ecosystem: Environmental > Aquatic > Non-marine Saline and Alkaline > Hypersaline >... | reverse complement strand
AGTTCCCATTCGATTCTGAGCGTAAAAGGATGAGTTCTGTTCGACAGTTTGATAGTAAGAAGGTCCTCTGTATGAAAGGAGCAATCGATTCCGTTCTTGGAGTGAGCAAATACATCTACAAACGGGGCAAAGCAACCGAGCTCACAAAGAAGGATACTGAAATGCTGAACGAGCTAAACATCGAATACTCCAGGAAGGCGATGCGTGTCCTGGCATTCGGATACAGGGAATTAAAAGATGATAAACATGATTACGAAATGGATGATGTGGAGAAAAACATAATTTTGTTGGGTTTGATGGCAATGAATGACCCTGCCAAGGAAGGTGTTAAAGAGGCAATAGAAGATGCGCATGAAGCCCATATTAAAACCTTTATAATGACCGGCGACCATGCCGTCACAGCACAGGCAGTGGGAAAGCAAATTGGCCTCTCCCCCGAAAATAAGGAGGCAGTTGTAGTTACGGGAGAAGAGCTGTCTGAAACCAGTGACGCGAGACTCACACAAATTATGGAAGATAATCAGTCTCTTATTTTCTCCCGAGTCTCCCCGGAGGATAAACTGAGAATTGTGAAGGCGTTGAAAAACAAAGGTGAGGTGGTTGCAGTTACAGGAGATGGGGTCAATGATGCGCCGGCTCTAAAAAGTGCCCACATTGGCGTTGCCATGGGGAGTATTGGTACTGACGTAGCCAAGGAAGCTTCCGAACTTGTACTGTTGGATGACAGCTTCTCAACACTTGTATATGCAATACGAGAAGGCAGGACTATTTACAACAATCTAAAGAAGACGATAATCGCATCTCTAACCAGCAATATCGGGGAACTGTCTATTGTTCTTCTGGGTCTGGCCGGAGTTGCCTTGTTCGGCTGGCCAATCCCAATTCTGGTTATACAGATACTGGCAATTGATCTGCTGGCAGAGATTTTACCGCTTACCGCTCTTACCTTTGATCCGGGTTCAAAGGATTTAATGACCTCCGCGCCGCGAAGACAGGAAGAACACATCCTGAACAGGTATACAATGTCTGAAATACTGTTCTTGGGATTTCTTATGGGGGCTCTTGCCTTTGTAAATTTCGTGTTATTCATTAGGGGGATGGGTGGTGAATTTACAGTGACACACGTTCTGTACTCAAGAGCCACTACCTTGAGTTACGCCACTATTGTCTTCTGTCAGTTCGCCAACATATTATCTAGAAGGTATAACTATGATTCATTTTTCAACAGGAACTTCTGGAGCAACAAGAAGATACTATGGTCAATTGTAATCTCAATCGGACTCACCATGACGGTAATATATATTCCTTTCATTAGTGGGTTTTTAGGATTTGCTCCCTTGACTGTAAGCGACTGGGTAAGCGTTCTCGCTGCAGCCGCTATATTCCTGCTAGCTCATGAAATTATTAAAGCTTTTAAACGCTCAAGAAGAAGAGTCCCTGAAACTAGAGTACAAAAATAACCGATTGATTCGCGCGTCCGCACTGTCTTATACTTAATTACATTACTATAACACGAAGAGGGAGGAGCGAATGCTATATAGAGTGCAAAAGGGAGATGTCATGCGGGCTTCAAAGGTATTGGCCGATGCCTTTCAGCATGATCCGCTCTGGAACAAGATCTGTGAAAGGGAACCGGACTTGAAGAAACGGTTGAGCCTATTCTTTGAGGTGTCTGTACGATATTGTCTGAAGTACGGTGAGGTCTATGCTCCCTCGGAAGCTTTGGAGGGGGTTATGGGGTTTGTCCCGGGAAAGTATGCCGACATGAACGTATGGCACATGATACGCAGTGGAAGCATGGGTTCGGCGATGAGAATAGGATTGAATGCTGCCAAGAAGATGGCTCCTGTCTTCAAACTAGTTAACGAGGATCGTCGAAAACACATGGCTGGACACACCTTCTTGCATCTGTCAGTCGTTGGTGTCGCTACCGAGCTGCAGGGTAAAGGATTCGGAAGGAAGCTGATAGACGAGGCAATTGGGAAATCCGAACGAGAAAGGCTCCACTTGTATCTCGAGACGGAAACAGAAAAGAATGTGACCATGTATGAGCACTTCGGTTTCAAGCTGCTCAAGAAGATCACTCTACCGATAGTGGATCTTCCCATGTGGGAAATGGTCAAGGAACCACAGGCGTGAATTATACGGTTTTAGTAATAAGTCTGGTCTTTGTGAAATTGATGGTATCCAAGCGGGAAATGAAATTTATCAGCTGTCATAGCGAACCCCTTTGATAATGCAAAGAATATCTCATAACGATATAAGGTATTTTTGAAAGTCCTGTACCAGGTAATTCTGACCTTTCTGTACTACCTTGTGCCCTTCGCGTTCTAACAGTATTTTGTGCCCTTCCTGGCCACCGGGATATTTCGGATTCAGGTAACCGTCTGCTTTAAGTGTCCGCCAGTATGGTATGTTCAGCGACCTACCTTCTTGGCGGGCTTCTTCTACCGCATTGGCCGCTGTCATAATGAAAATGCCCGTAGTTAAGGAGCAGCAACCCTGCGTGCCATGCTGTCTGGCTAGCTTCATACATATTTCTACAATAGTAGTTAGTTTGCCCTCCGGTATCTGTCTCATAATATCCACTACCTCCGAAGGATTCACCAGAACGACCTCGTCACCGACTTCTGCACCCATTCTATGTACGGCGTTGTAACATGGAAATCTCTTTTCCAGTTTGAGTACTTTGGGCAGGGAAGCTTTATCTTCTAATTTCTCCCGCCAGGTTTTTTTCACTATGTCTCCCCCCAACGATATTTCTTGTTTTGAATTAACTTATCGAAATTACAGTTTAAACATAAACCGTTATGGCAGCATATTACTCCTTCACAATCAGGGCATTGCCACTTCTCCTGCTCTTTTTCAAGGAATTTATCAATACCTTTGTCTCTGATGTATTCTAGGTTCTCAATCATGCTCAAATGGTATTTGGTTCGGTAACGCTTATCAAGGGCTTTAAGCCTGCGGCAGGGGAAGTCCGGGCATTCATAGCAGAACCGTACCAGTCCCTTCCCAATGAGGTCGCAATTCTTTTTCATGAAAACGCAGTTCTTGCCGCGCGGTATGCAACCGGGGCAGTATCTCCTCTTGAACCCTTTCTTGTTAATGTCATTTTTTAAGGCCAAATAACCGATGCACACGCCGCAGTTCATCCCGCAGGGGGCGATTAAGTCTTCGTTCATGGTTCATATATCATTTTACAGGATTTGGCTTTCATAAATACTGGTTTGAGCAGCAGCGCTTTAGAAACAGCTCCCCCTTCTTTATTAGGTATCAATAATTTAAAATGGCATAGAGTCCCGCCAAAGTTATGGAATTTTAGAGAGCAAGTATCACAGGTGCTAGTATGAAAAAACTGCAAGGAAACGAGAGCCTAATCGTATGCTGGAGTCTCTATTGTGGCTACTAGCATGGCTCTCAACAATGGATACCGGATCTGGTCAGAAACCTAAGTAAAGAACTAAGAAGTTACCGGATGGCAAACTGTAGTGGTAAGCATGTAAAGATTAACTAATGGTATACACAATTACTGCTGTTTTACTACTATTGTTGCTTGTTCTAATCTTTGGACTACGTCGAGCTAGAGTATCACGACAGGTTAGCAATGAAGGAATAGAAGATGATGCAGCAGTAGAAGCCTATAACCGGATCAACCGTTGGCCGCAGTTTAGGATTCTGAGGAAGATATTTATTGCTGAACTGAAAAAGCATCAACCGGAAGGCATCTTAGCTGATATTGGCTGTGGTCCCGGTTACTTAATAACAGATTTAATTCCATCTTTTCCGAATGTATCAATCAAGGGCGTGGATATTTCCGAAGAGATGCTAACAAAAGCGAACGAGAACGTAGTCTCACTGGGTGTAACCCAGAAGGTTAGCTTCCATAAAGGTGACATAGGACAGCTACCATTTGAAGATGGAAGTATTGATTTCATTGTGAGCACCCTGTCACTGCATCATTGGTCCGAGCCCGGACAGGCAGTAAATGAATTACACCGCGTACTGAAACAAGGGGGCCAATTCCTCGTTTTTGATCTGAGAAGAGATTCGTTCAGGTTGATGTACTGGATAATACACTTTGCTCAGACAGTCATATTGTCAAAAGCCCTGAAACATATCAACGAACCCACCGGGTCCTTCCTCGCGGCGTACACAATAAGAGAGACAGAAAGGATTGTCAGCACTACGCTATTCAAGCAATGGAAAGTCAAGCCCGGTCTATTCTGGCTATTCATCTGGGGCAGGAAGGGGGAAATAGACTAGGCATTGGATATAATAAAGGATTTCTTTGTGCTCGCTCTCACTATTTCAAAACGTAGATTTACACAGGTATAATCTATCGATATGAATTCACGGAAAGCGAAATTCCTGGACAAAATCCTACTGGCTAAACCAACGCATCGAATGGTAGTTGAATGGCCAATACTTTTGGTCGTTGCTGCATTAGGCGAAGTATTTGAATGGAGCAAGATCGCCTTTTCTCCTTACTCCAATATTATTGGCGGAGTGGTAATAGCCGGCGCCCTGGTATTTCACACATACTGCCACCGGGTACACAGCGAAGCCCATCAGCAATCAAGCAGCATCGATAGTATTGTACGCACTGGTGTTTTTAGCAGGATACGTCACCCTATGTATTTGAGTCTAATATTGATGTATTTTGGCTTCGCGATTGCCTGGGGAATATTGTGGATCTTCTTGCCTGCGTTTTTACTCTCGATATTGACCGTATTCACTGCTATAAGGGAAGAGAAATTCCTGGTACAGAAATTGGGTTCTCAGTACAAAGAGTACATGAGCGCCGTGCCCTGGCGGTTCGTACCCGGAATATTTTAAAATAGTGAGCCTGAATATGACATAAGCATGAAACTGATGGAAGTATGATAGAGACCTACGATATGTTTCGACGTTTGCCCTGTCCAAGTTTTTCCGTAAAATCGACCATTCTCCACTCACATTTTCATTGATACAACTTGGCTAGTGGCTATGCTGAGTGGATACAATTCCTCGGCGATGATAGAAGTAGCTTTCTGACCTCTTCTCTGGACCTTACCTTTGACTGTCAGCCAACGTTCACGAAACAGGACTTGACCGTATTTCTCCTGGACATCGTTGAATACTGCCACATCTGCTATTCCAGTTCCGTCTTCAATTATCACGTAGACTATCCGCTTCCCACTCCTGGTAGGTGGAGTCTGGTAACGTATCACCGACCCCGCCAGCTTGACCCTCTTACCAGCAGGAATCGAAGGGAGGTCTTTCATTCTGGTGATTCCGTTACCGGAGTAATAGAAATCGAGGGGATGTGCCGACAGGTCCAGTGATAGCAGTTCTCTTTCAATAAGTGATCTGGACTTTCTATCATCAATAGAGCAATCCACAAAAGTATCTACTTTGAGTGTAGCATCTGCAAAGAGTGACGCTGTGCCCTTGGTCACCTTGTGCTTAAGTTCTGATAGCTTTGGAAGCTGTAATAACAAATCACGCCGATCGTCCAGAGAATCGAAAGCGCCTACTTTAACCAGATTTTCCAGAATGGGTTGGCTGACATCGGTCCGCAGTACGAAATCTCTTAGAGAAGTGAATTTACGATCTGCTTTTGCCGATAATATCGATTCCAATGCCTTTTCAGACATGCCCTTTAGCTGCTTGAGGCTGACCCGTATTGTCCCTTTTTCCACTGTGTAGTGTTCTGAGGAATTGTTTATATCGGGTGGTAAGACGTCGACTCCGAACCTCCTTGCTTCAGCTACAAGGACACGAGACGGGTAATAACCCATAGGTTGATTGGACAATACCGCCGCCATGAACTCGGCAGGGTAATGGCTCTTCAACCAGAGAGTTTGATAGGCAGTAACAGCGTAAGCACAGGCATGTCCCTTGCAGAAGCCATAGGCGGCAAAAGCAGCCAGTTGCTCGAAGACTTTTTCTGCAATATTTTTGCCTACACCATCCCCAACAGCACGGGAGATGAAGGAGTCCCTCATTTTCTCCATTTCCTGTTCAGTGCGCTCATGAGTCATAGCCCGTCTGAAGCCATCCGCTTCAGCGTAACTCATTCCGGCTAAATCGTGAGCAACTTTGAGGACCTGTTCCTGATAGAGGACTACTCCCAAGGTCTCACCGAGGGCGTTTTTCAGCCTGGGATGGAGGTACTGTACAGGTTTCTGGCCGTGTCTTCTGGGCAGGTAGTCTTTGTCCATATCGGACTTGAGCGGGCCCGGGCGGACCAGGGATATAGACACGATGATGTCTTCGAAATGGTCTGGCAGAAGTCTACCTGCCATTTCTCTCTGTGCCGGCGATTCGAGTTGAAATGTCCCGATAGTCCTTCCATCCCTGAGTATGCCGAAAGCCACGGGATCGTTTCTCGGTATCTTCTCTATGTCAATATCAATTCCACGGCTCTGCTTGATGTTGCTCAGCGTATCCTCAATGATGGTCAGGGTGGGGAGCGATAACAAGTCCAGTTTCACAATCCCCAACCTCTCGATGTCATCTTTATCATACTGGCTGATGATATCCCCTCCGCCGGACCATTCAAGGGGGACTAAATCGGACAACCTCCCGTTGCCGATCAGCAGCCCTCCCAGGTGAACGGACAGGTGTTTTGGAAATCCGTCTATAGCAGTGCACAGCTTAAAGAAGTCGGCTAGCTCTTTTTTCCTGTAGACGGTGCTATGCTTTAGCTCGGGGAGCGTATCGGCGTACTCCATGAGCTTTGTAGCAGATAACCAGTGGATGCCGTTGCAAGCCTCCTCAATTATTGTTTTTGGTATTTGTAGAGCTTTGCCGATGTCACGGATTGCGCCTCTGGCCATATATGTATTTATCGTCCCCACGCAGGCAACATTCTCAGCACCATACTTCCGGTAAATATAGTCCCTCACCTCATCCCTTCGTCTTCTGTCAACATCTAAATCAATGTCGGGAGGCTCATGCCTTAAAGGATGCATGAAGCGTTCGAATAGCAGGTTATATTCGGCAGGGTCCACATTGCTGATATCGAGTGCGTAGACAACCAGGCTATCTACGGCACTTCCCCTGGCCTGGCATCTTATACCCCTGCTTTTCGCCCAGCGAACTATATCCCAGACTACCAGGAAGTAGCCGCAAAACCCAAGTGTATTAATGGTAGCAAGCTCGTGCTCGAGGTGGTCCTTTATGGAATCGGATAGCAGACCGTATTTTCTTTCAGCTCCCGCAAAAGCTATCTTCCTGAGATAACCGTAGTCGGACTCACCCTCTGGAGTATCAAACTTAGGGAAGCGAGGCTTCCCCAGCTCCAACTCCAGGTTACACCTTGAAGCAACCTCTTCGGTATTCTTTATAGCTTCAGGCAGATCTCTGAATAGCTTCATCATTTCCTGCTTTGATTTCAGGTATTGCTCTACAGTGCGATAACCCTCCAGTTGAGGGGCCGGTATGATTTGGTCGATAGCGTTAAGCAGTTCTTTTATCCGGTATGCCTTGATTTCGGCGTAGTGGACGTTGTTCGTAGCGACTACCGGCAGATTGTGTTCCCTGGCAAACGAAGCCAGCCGGTGGCTGTCGGAAATCCCCTCTCTGGAAGGATAGCGGATAAGCTCTACGAAAAAGTCTTTGCCGAAGACTTCTCTATGAAAGCATGCTGCTTCTTCGGCTTTATCACATTTACCTTGAGCGAGTAGGGAAGGTATTTCACCCTTGCCGCAGCCACTCAGAGCTATCAGCCTGCTGCTATGATTCCGCAGCATCTCTCTGGTTGCTTCCGGTTTCCTATCTCGATTTGACAGGTGAGCCTGCGTTATTAATCGACAGAGGTTTGAGTATCCGTCAATATTCTTACAAAGTAGCGTTAAATGATACCCGCCAGCCAGGTCGAGCTCAGCACCTATTATCGGTTTGATTCCCGCTGCTCTGGCTTTGCTGTAGAAGCGGATGGCGCCGGTCAGCCGGTTATGGTCCGTTAGAGCTAAGGCCGGCATTCCCAGGGAAGCGGCTTTGTCCAGCAGTGCGTCTAGAGATGAAGCTCCGTCAAGAAAGCTGTATTGAGAATGGACGTGAAGATGAATGAAACCCATGACCGCCGCCTCAATCGAGGACTCTGGAAAGAAACCACCGTTCCCCGAGCTTATAAAGCTCATAAGTCCCGGTGCTCGAGTTCTGTGCATTCACACGGACGGAAAGACGCATTGATTTACCATTCCACCAGTCGGCAGGTTCTCTCCACCAGCCGACAATATCGAGAACTCTATAAAGACGCTTTCTCCAGATGAAGGCAGTTATTATAGAATCGTTGCCCTGGTGGACTTTGACCGGTTCATCAATAAGTTTGGACATGGTATCGACTCCAAAAGGGGAAAGGGAATAGAAGCATAACAGAACATTTGTGCTATTGTCAAGAGTTTTTAACAGGATATCTTAAAATTAATTTACCTGAATCTAGGCTGATATAATGATGCTGCAGTATACAAAAGATGGGTGATCAAGCAAAGATATACATAGGGACATCGGGATGGTCCTACCCCAAAGGTGAAGGCAAGTGGACCGGATACTTCTACCCCACGGGCAAGATAAATGAGCTGGAATACTATAGCCAGTTCTTCAATACAGTAGAGATAAATAGCTCGTTCTACAGGCCGCCGAACCCCGGCTACGTTTATAACTGGGTGCGGAGAGTCCCGAAGGATTTCCTGTTCACAGTTAAGCTATGGCAGAAATTCACCCATCCTAAGATGTATAAGGAAGCTACGGGAGAGGAAGCGGCAATATCTCTGGAGGATGTCGATATATTCAGGCGGAGTATTGACCCCTTATTGAAAAGCGGCAAGCTCGGCGCATTGCTGGCACAATTTCCACCCAGCTTCAGGAACGATAGCTTCGGACGGCAGGTCTTAACTGCGGTGAGTAAGTTATTCGGACAGTACAGGCTGGCGGTTGAGCTAAGGCATAGAAGCTGGAGTGATGATCCCGATACTGCAAAGCTGCTCAGGGAAAATAATATTGCCTGGGTCCAAATCGATGAGCCGAAGTTCAAGTCCTCAATCGCTCAGGAGCTTCCCATAACCTCTGACATAGCTTACTTCCGCTTTCACGGCAGAAATTCAGAAACCTGGTGGACGGGAGACAGCGAGACCCGCTACAAATACCTGTATTCGACTGAGGAAATAGAGGAACTGGCAGACAGGGTAAAATCAGCAGCAGGTCAGACTAAATTGATGTTTGTTCTCTTCAATAATCATTGGAGAGGGTATTCTCCACGTAATGCTGTCGATATGAAGAGGTCTCTGCAATTACCTTTTAAAGAGCTACCTATGCAAGTCGGAATGGAAGAAGAAACGTCTAAGTCAGCAGAGTAAGGTTATATTGAAGGCATTCCAGGGACATAATATCAATCAGGCTTTTTGACCCTAAAATGTCACAGTTTTGTTACATTTTGCCGTTCAGTTTTATGATTATTCCATCGCTAGCAACCTAAAATAAGGAGAGATATAGAAAATCAATGATTGGTGACGATGGAGTATTTTTTTGGTGTCACAGGATGTTATGCAAGTATGAGAAGATTTGGTCATTATGCAAGAATAATATTGCTTGTGATCGGAGTGATTGCGCTGACAGGTTTGGTAGCCTGTGATTCGGAACCCACCCCACCCACTATTAGTGTTGAAGTCGAACGTGTATTTCCCGACTTGTCTTTCGAGGAAATGACCAACCTGGCCCAGCCGGATGATACTAGCGACCTGATATTTATTACCGAACAGGGAGGAGTCATTCATTCTTTTTCCACCAGTACTCCACAGCAGGCGAATGTATTCTTAGATATTACGGACCGGGTTAATAGGGGAGGCAACGAAGAAGGATTGCTTGGGCTTGTCTTCGACCCCGATTACCAGGAGAATAGTCATTTTTATGTTTATTACTCAGCTGTCGATCCCACTCGCTCTGTATTGTCCCGCTTCAGCCTTGACCAGGAGAATACTGAGGTAGCGGACCCGGAGAGTGAAGTTATTATTATGGAAGTTGAGCAACCCTATAGCAACCATAATGCCGGGCAACTCGCCTTCGGCCCGGATGGGTATCTGTATGTTGCTTTGGGTGACGGTGGGAGTGCTGGTGACCCTCTGGGTAATGGACAGAACCTAACTACACTGCTGGGCTCAATTCTGCGTATTGATGTGAACGGGTTATCAGGCCCCGGGGATTATGGAATACCTGCCGATAATCCATTTGTGGGTGTTGAAGGTGCTCAGGAAGAGATATGGGCATATGGCCTGCGAAACCCCTGGCGTTTTTCCTTTGATTCGACAACCGGACTGTTATGGGCTGGAGATGTCGGACAGAACTCTTGGGAGGAAATAGATATCATTACCAAAGGTGCTAATTATGGCTGGAACACAATGGAGGGTTCGCATTGCTACTCGCCGTCTACTGGCTGTAATCAGACTGGGCTGACGCTGCCAGTAGTTGAGTACGACCACTCGCAGGGGTGCTCGGTTACCGGGGGTCATGTGTACAAGGGGGAACAGATAGCTTCTTTACAGGGTTACTACATATACGGCGACTATTGTTCTGGGAATATCTGGGCACTGGCTCATGATGGGAGTGTTGTAACCGACAACATATTATTAGTTGACTCCGGACTGACTATTACCTCCTTCGGTGAAGACCAGGCTGGTAACCTGTATATCCTCGACCGGCAAGGAGGTATCTACACCCTGGTGGAAACGGAATAAACTTCCTGCAGGTTTTAATCGAATTATAGGGACACTATTCTAATCGGGTTTACTTTAAATCAGGCATTGTTTACTCGGAATTCCACAGCAGAGAATCTTTGGGTTGTTCTGTCCAATTGCTTCCTCAAAATGACAAAGCGGGATCGCATGAATCTAACTGTTGTGTGATTGCGGACCCTTGTTTAGACAGGTTGGTTAAGCATAAAAATGAATGTAAACAAGTTCCAGTAAACAATGGTTGTGTAAAGCCCCAGAGCTACTACTATGATTCTATATACAAGTTTAGGCCTGGTATTGTACTTGATCCATAGAAATAACGTGACCAGGAATGCAGCTGATATCTTTATGGTTAGAAACGACCCCCCGCCGACGAAAGGCGCCATCAAAGGATTTGCTTCTAATCCATATCCACCGGTCACCAGAAACTGACTTAACAAGCCATCTGCAACTATAATGCCAAATAGGACGTAGAGAGTATACCTAACTGTACGGCTTTCAATATGGAGAAACTTAGGAACATTCAGTGCCTTCATATACGGAAACCATCACCCCCTTTCAAAATAAAAAACCGACCATTTTCAGGTCGGTTTCACTATTGGCTCCCCACCACCCAAAGTGACCATATACAGGCGGCGGCTCAATGCCTCCTATGTCAGCAGAGCACTATTATTTTTTTAAAGTCCCGTCAGTATTAATCACTGAGAGGTTTAAAAATCCCTGACGAGTACTTAATTGTATATCTCTGCGTCCGTGGCGGTCAAGATGCACTTTTTTAACTTTTCTTATCAAATCCCACTGTTAATGTATGGAAATTCGTTGATATGGCCGATGATTAGGTAGCACATCGGTAGAGAGCTATCCAATAAAGTAGCATCGCGTTCGGTGATAGGAAGTAGGAGTCTCGACTCGCATCTGCCGATAACCAGTTTAGGACTCACCCTATCAACTGGGGGGTATCTCTGATTGCCCAGAGCACTACTACGTGTGCCAGTCAACAGGGGGGCTCTTCTTATTGCTCTTCTACTGGAACTTGGGCCTTCCTGTTCTTGCTTTGGTTTCCTTTGGTTTCGGGGGTGTCAAGCCACGGTTGCTTGTGCCACTGTTTCATCATATAGTCTTGCTGCTTGGCAGCATCTTTAAGCAGTAACTCTACATCCGCTCCGGGATTGAGATTCTCCAGTAGCTTGTAGTTTACCAGCTTGAACATACCGGCAAAGGTAATCTTGTCCCCATATGATAGTGGCGACATGCCTTGCTGCATAAACTCCCAGGCTGCCGGATTTGCTGGTTCAAGGGCATTCTCCCCCTTACTGGTGAGAAATACATTTACCACCCTGCGGTCACGCTTATCTCTGGCCCTTCGGAGTAGACCAGCTTTGACCATTCGGTCGACCAGCATACTAATGCTGTTCGTGCTACGTTCTAACCACCAGGCTATATCAGTTATTCTTATAGGTGGATCATGAACTTTGACAGTCACAAGCACTAAATACTGCTCCATAGTAAGCCCGTGTTCACTAAGTATTTTGTCCATACCATTCTTGAACCGGGTATAGGTCTGGTACACCATGCGCCACAACGTCACATTTAGGTCTTCAAGTTCATGATTTTTCATTGTATTTAGGTCTCCTTTACCTTTAGAGTCCTACTTAGAGCAATAGTAGCACTTACAGGAGTAGTCAGCAACAAAGTACATGGACAAAGGGGTTTGGCAGGGAGCGGAGACCCCGGTTCATACGTCCGTTAGCCAGTCTAAGACTTTCGTCATTACCTCGTTGCGGTTGTCTCTGGTCACCAGGAGTGTTTCGACTTCAGGATGGCACTTGATTTCGTCGGCGAAGGGATGGTGGTTAAACATAATAGTGCCAAGGACTTTCTTGTCACTGCTTATGGCCTTCGTAACCGCTTCCCTGAATTGGGGTGAGAGAAGCTCCATCTTGCCGATTTCGTCGATTACGATCAGGTCGAATTCATGCGCAGCCCGGCGTAGAGCGGAAACTCCAACCCTGTCCAAAGCTGCTGTGTCCACCCGGTATTTGCT
>Ga0180433_10008497_pt1 | contig 12762 bp, 7 predicted proteins | sample SS_ome_8_FD_132980 | JGI IMG/M metagenome (GOLD analysis project Ga0180433, IMG submission 132980) | Hypersaline lake sediment archaeal communities from the Salton Sea, California, USA - SS_1_D_1 metaG | ecosystem: Environmental > Aquatic > Non-marine Saline and Alkaline > Hypersaline > Sediment... | reverse complement strand
TAAAACGATTATAGGTTTTGCATCAGGGCGGGGCAAGGGGACGGCATGGGATCACGTCTGAATGGCGCTTCGGCAGGACGCAACGGGCCAATTCCATAGTGGCTAACCTGGCGGATCTCGACAACGCAGAACTCATTTGACGCTAAAGAGTCGAAGCTTTGCTGTCCCGGGTAACCGTGGGAATATTCTCAATGCCAATGGGTTTTCTTCCTTTGGGTGCGCTTCGTCCACTTGCTTTCAATTTGCTCAGTAGCATCTGAAGCTCCTTCCTTTTCCGGGATTCCTCGAAGAAAAGGTTGGTGGTCTCGCCGGGATCCTTGCCCAGATGAAATAATTGGCCGGTCGCATTTGGTGCCGTCTCAGGCAGAAGGTATTGAGCCATGGAGCCTTTCGAGTAGTTGTTACCACCCGACGACATGTGATCGAGATATTTCCATTGGCCCTGCCGTATCTGAAACTCCCCTCTGAAACTCTGCGTCAACAGGTGGCCCCTGACGGGATCATCTTCGTCCTGTATTCCAAGCATGACAGGCAACATATCGAAACTGTCTGTGGCATCTTCATCCTTCAACTCATACCCGACAACGGACGCCAGAGTGGCGAATATGTCCGTGGTGTTTGTCATTTGTTTTGAAACCTGCCCCGCGGGAATAGCCCGAGGCCAGCGCGCGATGAAGGGGACTCGGTGGCCTCCTTCCCAGCCGTCACGTTTCATGCCGCGCCATCCGCCGGAAGCATCGTGGTTGTATTCCTGCCTCATGCGGTGATAGTGGACGGTTTCGGGGCCGTTGTCGGAATTGAAGAGGATCAGGGTGTTTTCGTCGACGCCGAGTTTGTCGAGCTTGTCGAGCAGCCGGCCTACAAGTACGTCCAGCTCAAAGACGAAATCGCCTCTGGGGCCGCCTTTTGTTTTGCCTCTGAATTCCTCGGCCGGGATCACGGGGGCGTGTGCGATCTGTGTTGAGAGGACGGCCAAGAAAGGTTTGTTCGGGTGGTTCTTGAGGTGGTGTTCGATGAATGTTATCGCTTTTTCGTAGAATATCTTGTCGGCGTTTACGAAATCGTAGCCAACGGACATGAATCCCTCGTCGTTGTCCCAGAGCCATCCGTCGAGATTGGGCAGGTTGCTGCGTTGATGCTGTACTGTGGCCGGGACGGGGACCATGCCGTTTTCGATGTAGATGTAGAGAGGGTCGGTATTGGGGCAGTTGGGCGTGACGAATGACTCATCGAATCCCCTGTTGTTCGGGCCGTCAAGAAGAGGCGTGCTCTTGTCGTAGTTGATTAGCTTTGAATTGGCAAAACCACCTCCGAGCCGTTTGCCGCTATCGTCGTACCATGTGAGGCCGACGTGCCATTTGCCGAACACACCCGTCCGGTATCCCTTGGCCCGCAGCATGTCACCTAAGGTCAACGTGCCCGGTTTGAGATAACTTGGGCCGCCCGGCCCCTCAAAAGCGCCGCCGCCCCTGCCGGTAGACCGGAATATCTGTTGGCCGGAATATAGTCCGTAACGCGATGGCGAACAGATCGTAGAGGGACTGTGCGCATCTGTGAACATGATGCCATCTCGCGCCATCTGATCTATGCGAGGCGTTTTGTAAGCTGCCTCGGGATTGTAAATGGAGAGATCTCCATAGCCCAGATCATCGGTATAGACAATAACGATATTGGGCAGTTCTGCGGCGGTACACCGCATCGACGCGGCAGACAGGATGAGTGCAGCACACATCATTGAATAGAATGATTTGACCATGTGGTTCTCCTATGCTATATGTGTCTTATCGTTGCCAAGTCGTTTGACAGGTCACCAGATCGTTCGGTAATGACGTGGGTGGAATACCCCTTTTGCTCTTTAACTGACTCAAAGTGACCGATCGGTTAGTAGTAGCTCATGTCGTAGGTTGATATCCACCCGCTGCCGGGTCCATTCCATTCATTGACAAATTTGTTCTCCATTGCAGGAAGATTCTTCTCCGGCGAAATCACTTTCCACTGCACGTGATTGTCGCCGAACAGTTGGCTTCGACCCGTGGCATCCGCATTGGGTGAGTAGGCCGCACCCTGGGGACTGGCGAAGTTCGTCTCGTTCCACGACCACCCGTTTCGACCGTGGTTGTAGCGATACGCACCATCGCTGGTATCGAGATTCAGGATTTCCGCCATCAGCAACCTTCGCGAGCTGAGTGTTCTGCCGGTCAGAAACTTCTTTGTGTCCGGACTGCATTCGTTGTCTTCAAGCAAGTCCGCCCTGCCAAAATAACTGTAGGCGAATTCTACAAAAGGGTGGTTGGGCCAGTTAATCCTTTTAATCCATTCCTGCATGAACTCGCCGCTGCAGGAAGGACAGGTAACCAGGTCGCTTGCGACGCCGTCATTCTCGTAATTGGGGCTGAACGCGTTAATATACGGGTTGATGCCCTCTATGTTCCACATGACCGCCCCTCTGTTCGTCTTCGGTTTATTGTTGATGTAATGGCAATATGGTCTGTCTCCCCACGCACGGGTGATTGCCATTATCTTTGAATCGCTGTCATTGGTGTACATCTGTATCGCCGTGCCCCACTGTTTCAATCGACTGCCACAACTTATCCTCCTCGCTGCGTCTCTGGCTTTGCGCAGACTGGGCATTAGAATAGCAAGTAACAGGGCAATTAGTGCGACGACGACCAGAAGCTCAATGAGTGTGAAAGCTTTGCTCTTCCACATGATCCGAAATCCCGTCATTTTCCATTTGACACGTTCTGAAACATTTGTTCAGCATCCTATTCTATCATTATACAGAAATAACGGGCAAACTGAAGGTATTTGAATCGACATTTCCCATATAACGTAATGAATAGTGCTCCTTTGTCTGCCGGTCATCAGGCCCATGAGGAGAGAGACGGCGGATGAAGAAACCTTTGGGCCTGCTATTGGTGCTGAGCAGGCTTTTTGCGATTGGGCGCAGGGTACAAAAACTCCTGCCGGCATGAAATATCGAGCCAAAGAGGGATTCATACGGAATACATTTTTGCACCGTGCGGGTCCGGAAGGAGCGCGACTTACCTGATCTGGACATTCGGTATCCTGGCATATCCTTCAGGGAACCTGGCATCCACCTGCTCCCACCAACCCTGGAGCATTCCCAACAATGAATCCCGCAGCTTCGGCATGGTGTCAGCCAGATTCTTCGTTTCGCCGATGTCATCTTCGAGGTTGTACAACTCAAGCCTGTTATCGGCAAAGAAGTTGATCAGTTTATAGTTGCCCGCGCGTACGGCGCCACATGGCATGCCTCTCTGATTGGACATGTGGGGATAGTGGAAATACAGCGCCGTATGAACCTCATCAGCCTCTTGCCGCAATAAGGGAACCAGACTCTTTCCATCTACGTGGAGGTCCGGGCGAAGCGGCAGGCCGAGCATCTCGAGGATGGTCGGGTAAAAATCCATGCTCGTGACGAGGGCGTCAGACACAGTTCCAGGCCTCGCCCGACCGGGCCATTTGATAATAGCCGGCACCCGGATGCCTCCTTCGTACAGCCATCCCTTGCCTAACCTCAGGGGAGTATTGGCAGTAGGTGTTCCTTCAGAAGTGGATAATCCTCCATTGTCGGAGAAGAAAACCACAATGGTGTCGTCCTCGAGACCGAGCTTCTTCACCTTGCCGAGTACGGCTCCTACGGCCATATCCATAGACTTAACCATAGCGGCATAAGTCGGATGGTCCTGCGCCTTGCGGTACTCGAAGGTCTTGCCCCTTGCATCATAACGGCCGAAACGCCGCTCGTCGGTCAGTCCCAGCCTGGATTTCTTCCGCTCATATTTCTCCACTCGGTCTTCGGGCGCATTGAAAGGCGCGTGGACTGTATAAAAACACAGATAAGCAAAGAACGGGTTATCCTTGTTGTTGTCTATGAATTTCACCGCTTCCTGAGCGAGCCGGTCGGTCATGTATTCGCCGTCCGGGCCGTTTTTCATATTTGGAATATCCCAGGGAGAGAAGTAATTGTGGGGAATATAGAGCCCGCCCCGCCAGTGCCCTCCGATGTTGGCATCAAAGCCCTGGTTCTGGGGCCAATACTTGCCTTCGCCGGCTCGATTATTCAAATGCCATTTGCCGAAGAAGCCGTTGGTGTAGCCGGCGGGCTTGAGCACTTCAGGCAAAAGGACTTCTTCCAAGGGCAGGTTTCGCACATAATCCGGGTTGCCGCGTCCACCAATAAACTGAGTCAGATTCAGACGCGCAGGATGCTTTCCGGTCAGGATGGAGGCCCTTGTGGGAGAGCAGATTGGCGCCGCCGCGTAGGCTTGAGTAAAACGCATGCCCTCGCTGGCGAGCTTATCTAAATTGGGCGTTTCGTAGAAACTGCTGCCGTTGGCGCCGATGTCCATCCAGCCCAGATCATCGACGAGGAAAAAAACAACGTTAGGAGGCTTCGCAGGCTTCTTGCGGGAGACATTGCCTTGACCGAATACACACCGTGGAATTGCGAGCCGCATAGCACCGGCTCCAACTGCGGCCAGAAACTGCCGTCGGCTGCCAAAATTCTTGATCATAGTTGCTCCTTTACATATCGTGATTTCCGATGGTTCAAAATTGCAGCGATTGTTTCATCCCAACGCAGCCGGCATTCCGTGCTGAGCAATCCCCTTCATCCAAACCGGTTTTCATAATCGTTGAGATACATGGTCCAAATTACGCCCCATCAGGCAATTCTGACAAACCGCGGCACGAGCCTGTTTGCTCACTCTTTGCGGCGCCGGGCCAATTCCAGAGTTACCGGCTCCGTGGATTGGTGCTCCACCCAAACGATGAGGTTGGTTCTGTCGACAAGGTGCCTGAAGCCATACCGAAACTTCTTGCCGCGTTGGATTTCCCTGCCGTTGATCTTAAGCGTTACATCCGTCTCCGGCCATCCCTCAACCACCAGGGCCGGATTCTCAATGGGGGATTCCTCGCCGGCTGCAAATTTCACGGTCAGGGTATCGGCCCGACTCGGCTGTTTGGCGGCGATCTTGTAGGCGCGTTCACTCGCGTCAAAGCCCTGCGAGACAAATCCTTTTCCCTCGACACTCATGACTGCCGGCTGTGCATAGCTTCGCGCCAGGGCCAGAAGCCCCTTTGCCGACGTCTTGTCGGTCATACCGTAGAGGCCGTTCCACCAGCTTCGCCCGCCCTTCTCGTGGATAGGCGGAGATGATATGGGAAAGCCGAAAAAGTGTGTGGGGCGGTCGGCAGCCTGCACGGTGCGCCCGTCGCAGCGTGCCTGCCCCACGGGCCAGTGGTTACAGGAGCCGGGTATATCCAGTCTTTTGGGGCCCATGCCAAAATCGCGTACATACCCCATGCGCACCCCTTTCTCATAGATAATGAACGGCTTTCGGTCGGCCTTGAAATTATAGATCTGATAACAGAGGTCCGGCGGGAACTTCTTGTTCTTGTCCGGATCCGTGACAAAGCGCATTGTGCCGGATTCTCCCTTTAGATTGCCAACAAAGACCGCGTCCTCATGAATGACGTCGCTGCGCAGTTGTCCGGGGTTGGTAAAGGGCAGGGACTCCTGAAACTGGCGCGGACGTCCTAGCGTGCCGGTCTTCCAGGAGACTTTGCGAACACCTGCAACATCAGGATAGATATAATAATACTCATCCACCCAACAGGCGCGCCCGGTCCGTTCGTCCTCACGCCACAGGCAGTTGTGACTGCTGACCGGCGCATAACGCCAGTGCACGACCACGCGGGCATCGTTGCTCTCGATGATGCGCACGTGCGAGTAACGACAGAGGCGATCCTGCATGTGCTCAAAGCAGCCCTGGGTATCATTTTTGCCGGTGGCCCACGCCTCCACACTCTGGTCGGCCATCCACTGGTCGTTGTTGGTGACCCAGGCCGCGGAGTATCGCGAACCGCGCCAGAAGACAACCCGAGCATCCGACCGGTCGAACCGCACCAGGATATCGGGATCATCCGCCACGCGCCACAGTTCATCCCACTCGGGATAGTACTGAAGTCTCGTGTAGTAGGCCCCAAAACGCCCCTTGCCCTTTGGTCCCGAGGGCATAATGCGGCGGGGCAGGTCAGGATCATCAGAGGGCTTGCTCTCCTTATAGGCGGCACGCACCTCTGCCGCCGACAGCGCGCGGTCAAAGACGGCGAGTTCATCGACGATCCCGTCGATAGAAAACCAGGACTGGCGCGTGCCGTGTTCGCGATGAATGTGGGATGGTTTCATTGCGCTGTGGTTCATGCCGATACGCAAATCGACTTCTCGAGCAAAGCTGGCCCGGCCCTCCACAGCCAGGCGTCCTGATTCCGCACCATTGACATACACGGTCAGTCCTTTGCCCTGCTTAAACACTCCGGCCACATGGACCCATTTTCTCAGTGGAATCACCCAGTCCTCACTCTTGCATGTTTGTATTGCGCCGTCGATGCCCACCTGGAGCCGCACATCACCGCGCGGGCCGAGCTGGAGCGCATAGCCGGATTCGGCCTCGTCGCTCCGGCTGACTATCGGGCACCAGTTCCACGCATAGGCAGCCTGAGCCACCCAGGCATGAACTGAGAAGTCGCCCTTGATGCGCGGCGCATCCGCGGCCTTGCGATCTATGGACGTGCTGAAGCCGTCGAGTTTCAGCGCCGCGCCGGCAACGCCGGGCGTGAATCTGAAATGCCCCTGAATCGGATCCTTCACCCCCGAGATTGAATCCCGGGCCTCCGTGCCCGTGCCTTCGTCGAATTTCCAGAGCGCCACCGGGCCGCTGTCAGTTGCGGCGGCGCCAACAGCTATGGCTGTCAACAACACTCCGGTCACCAGAGCCGCCAAAACAGATTCTCGAACGATCATAATTGAGCCTCCTGTTGTGTGTCATTATTCTATGCTTGGCGCAAGTTACCAGTCTACGTACGGAGGCGCATAGGCCGTGAGCCAGGCCTCCGGTCAGATTTCAAATATTCCGGATCCATCCCCATGACAATCGCTTCGATGAGCTTACCCACCCTGTCTTTCATAACAGCAATGAAATGGGAATAGCGACTGGGCCTGCGGGGTACGGGGTATTCCCAACTGATATAAACTTTGATTTTTCAACCATAAAGCAATTATAAGCCCGAAGCGGGGCAGATCAAGGGCGAAAACAGCCTTGCGACCGCTATGGTGAGCCCAAAGCTGTTTCGTGTAGTAAAGTAATCCTATTTTGACAATGAATGTGTCATTTCATGCAGCCTTGCCGAAATGACACTGCCTGAGCATGGCGCCGCCGTGCTTGTATTTACGGGCGCAATACTGTATCATGAATAGGTTCAAATTTACTGCTTGGAACGCAGGGGCTAAATATGAGAACCACACGAAATGCATTTGTGTTTTTTTCCTTATGCGTCATGGTCTTTTCTACTCCGGCACTTGCCCGAGAAGTCGATAAAGCAGTGCTCTGGCCGAGTGATGCACTGAGCAAAGTGATGAGTTCGGACACGCCGCAGGCTGGCGGAGAGAACCTGATTTGTGTATCAGGCGCCCGCGACGAGACTGTCAGTTCGCAGGCCGTCTTCAGGCCGGTCACAGATATTGGTGCCGTGAAAGCACGCATCACCGATCTGAAGCACAATGAAAGTGATGTGGTTATTCCCGCATCGGCTGTAAAACTGCAATGGGTGCGATATATTGACATCAATCGCAATACGGCCGGCATTCCGGACGACGAACTTGTGGTCAAAGCGCCCGCCAGTATTGGCGATCCGTTTTGGCAAGCAGCGAGTATTTCCGTCAAAGCTAAGCGGGCCCAGCCGCTCTGGATAGAGATTCACATACCGGGCAATGCGCAGGCAGGCGACTATGACGGCACATTGCAGGTGACGGGTGGAGAAGAATCTGCCGCGATCCCCGTCAAATTGCATGTCTGGGACTTCGCGGTCCCGAAGCAGCGACACCTGTCGGTAATAAACTGGTGGAGATTCCCGGGGCTTGGTTTTGAAGACGTCAAATCCTACAGCGAAGAATACTGGGCCCTGCTGGGGCAGTTCTGTAAATTTCTTGTCGAACACCGCCAAACGGACGTTCAGACCTCCCTCGGATTGATTCAGGAAACCGGCGACGAACAGAAGGGCTACTCCTATGACACCAGCCGGCTTGAATGCTACGCTGAGGCTGCTTTCGGGGCCGGCATCCGCCGGATACACCTGCATTCGGCCGGCAGGCGGACAGCGCACATCACGGATCCGAGCAGCCGAATCGTGCCGAACGAGTCGAGTCTGCGCCGTCTGGCGCAATGGGAGAAAGTGATCCGTCGCCGGAAGTGGCAAAATCGCTTTCTCGTCAGCATCTCGGATGAGCCGTTTATACATCACGAGGAGAGTTACGCCGCGATGGTCGATCGCGTGCACGAAATTGCTCCGAGCGTTCGATGTATCGAGGCGGTCGAAGCCGAGTTGCTCGGCAAGCTGGACGTATATGTCCCCAAGCTGAGCCATCTCAATTTGTGGTACGATCAATTCGAGAAGGTTCAGCGCGACGGGGCCGAGTTGTGGTTTTACACTTGCTGTCACCCGACCGGGCGCTATCCCAATCGTTTCCTGGACCAATCGCTGTTGAAGGTCCGCGTGCTTCACTGGATCAACTATCTCTATAATTTGGACGGCTATCTGCACTGGGGGCTGAATCACTTTGCGGGAGACGATCCGTACACTCAGGAGGCTATCAGCAGGGGCTTGCCGCTCGGCGACCGGGCGATTGCCTATCCCGGCACGGACAAGCTGCTCGGGTCTCTGCGTTTCAGCGCAATGCGCGACGGCCTGCAGGACTACGAATACCTGTGGGTGCTCGAGAACGAACTTGCCGGGATCAAGCGCAAGACAGGCAAAGAAGCATCATGGCTGAATCCACGTCAACGGCCTCTGGAACTCTGTCGCCGGGTCGTGCAATCCTTCTATGAATACACGAGAGACCCGGTCATAATGCTCGAGACGCGCGCCGCCGTTGCGCGCGAGATCGAGCAGCTCACGAGCGAACCTCTGCTGATCGTCCAGACTTCACCGCCCGAAGGGACGTTCGTACCGGCCGGCCCACGAAACATCGGCGTCAGAGGACTTGTCCGGCCGGGCGCGATGGTGATGATCGACGGCAGGTCCGTCGGGAATATCCGCCCCAGCGGGTACTTCCTGCAGGCGCATTTCATGTCGAGCAGAAATCCCACTATCGAGATCACAGTCGAACACAAGGGCCGAAAACGTACGGTCAAACGTACATTCAATCTGAGCGACCCCGGTAACAGAATTCTTTCGAGATAAGGATATTAATTCATGAAGAAACCATATAGAAAGAACATCATTGTAAATCTCTTTTTGTTCTTGTTGGTGTTGACGGGCCGGGAACTGAGAGCTTCGGATTGGCCAATGTATCGGGCCGATGCGGCGCGCAGCGGCTACACGAGCGAACATCTTCCCGCCAGACTTAAGGTGCATTGGATCAGAAATGCCGACAGCCCTCCGGACCCGGCGTGGTCCGGGCGAGACACGCGTATGCCTTTCGATCTGACGTTTCAACCGGTGGTCTCAGGCGGTTTGGTCTTCTTCGCAAGCTCGTCGGATTGCACGGTCTACGCTCTCGATGCCGAGACGGGGCGCGAGAAATGGACGTATATCACCGACGGTCCGGTGCGGTTTGCCCCGGCGGTTTGGCAAGACCGCCTGTTCGTCGTTAGCGATGATGGTTATCTTTACTGCCTGGCCGCCCGCGACGGAGAGTTGATCTGGGCCAAACGCGGCGGGCCGAACCAGGAGACGGTGCTTGGCAACGACCGTATTATTTCGCGATGGCCCGCGCGCGGCGGGCCGGTCGTCGCCGACGGGATCGTCTATTTCGGAGCAGGACTCTGGCCTTCGGAGGGTGTCTATCTTTACGCCGTCGATGCATCGACGGGAAAGACACTTTGGGTCAATGACTCATCCGGCGATATGGTTATCGAGCAGCCGCACGGCGGAAACCGGGCGCACAGCGGTGTCTCGATCCAGGGATACCTCGCCGTTGCAGGCGATTCACTTGTGGTCCCGACCGGGCGGGCCACGCCGGCGGTCTTCGACGCCGAATCGGGTCTGTTCCGGTATTTCCATCTCATGAAGTTAGGCGCCGGATGGGGAAATCGAAAGGGCGCAGGGCCCTTCGTCACCTTCATCGACGAGGATCTCTATTTCGTGGAAGATGACGTGTTTAAGGCCTCGGACGGAAGTTTTCTGGCGCGCGGGCTGCCCGTGTCTTCCACCGCGGTGCTGCCGGAGATGCTGATATTTACCCGAGGCAATGAGATCAGGGCCATCGAAAAGTCATCGCTGTGGGTCGAGCAGCGAGAGCCCGACAGTCGGGCCGTGCGCAAACTGTCTCTCGACAATATTGCCTGGCGCATCGCTTGTTCGGATCCGGTCGGCGCGTCGGTCGTGCGTGCGAGCGCTTCGAATGAAACCTCGGACTGGCCGGCGGCGACACAAGTGACGAATCCGCCTCTGGTGGTTGCCGGACGTACGATCGTGGCCGGTACGCTCAACAACAAGATCGTAACCGCAGACATCGAGTTGAGAGCCGTTGTCACAACGACCGAGCTTGACGGTCTGGCCCTCGGACTGGCCGTTGCAGACCAGGCCCTTTACGTCGGCACGGACAAGGGCACGATTTACTGTTTTGTTTCCTCAAGACGTGGCGAGGCCGGCTCCACGGATGATCAACAAGTGCGGCCTGAACCTTACCATGTCGAGAGACCGTATCGCAATATGGCCCGAGAGATCATCGAGACAACCGGCATTACCGAGGGCTATTGCGTCGATCTTGCATGTGGGGACGGATCCCTGGCCCAGGCCCTTGCCGAAGAAAGTAAACTCCACATCATCGCCGTTGATGACGACCGGCACCAGGTTGCCCTGGCTCGCAGAAGGCTGAGCGAGGCTGGATTGCGCGGGACGCAAGCGACCGTACTTCAAAGGGATCCTTCCGGCACCGGCTTGCCCTCGCGCTTCGCAAGACTCGTCGTGTCGGGGCGGTCCATGACCGAAGGCCCGCAGGCGGTATCCGCAGAAGAAATGACGCGGCTGCTCCATCCATACAGCGGCGCGGCACTGATCGGCAAATCCGGCAATCTCCAACAAACCGCCGGCCGGCCGCAGGCGGGCATAGGCGAGTGGACACATCAGTATGCCGATGCGGCAAATACCCTGTGCTCGACCGATGGTCCGGCGGCAGCTCCCCTGAAGATGCAGTGGTTCACGGATTTCGGGATTCAGATGCCGAGCCGGCACGGACGCGGCCCGGCGCCGTTGTGCAAGGATGGAATCATGATCATCGAAGCTGTTGACGGTCTGCTCGCCGTTGACGCCTATAGCGGGCAATGGCTTTGGTACTACGAAATGGAGAACATTCTTGCGCCCTATGACCAGGAACATCTCCTGGGAACATCGGGCACCGGAAGCAACATGTGTCTTGCCGATGACAGTGTGTTTGTTCGCCACGGCGCGCAATGCCTCCGCATCAGTATGAAAACCGGCAACCTGATCCGCCAGTACGCCATGCCGGAAGAAAACGGCGTCTGGGGATTCATTGCTTGTGACCGGGGCATTCTCTACGGCACGAGCGCCGACCCGACGTATGTTGTGAAGCAGCTCTTCAGGAACGTATCAGCTATGGGGGATTTGCTGACCCAGTCCCGCAGCTTGTTTGCTCTGGACATAGAAACGGGCGAGAGGCGATGGATTTATGAGGCCGGCGAGTCGATACGCCATAACGCTGTCGCCATCTGCGGCGGGAGGGTCTATCTGATAGATAAGCCTGAAGAGATCGAGGATCTTTACGATAGAAACAGGGGCCGCACGAATCCTCCGGTCGAACAGCCAACGGTGTCCCGCCTGGTGTGCCTTGATTCCGAGACGGGCGATGTCCTGTGGGAGCAGAGTGAGGACATCTACGGAACCACCCTCGCGGCGAGTTTGAAACATGACGTGCTGCTTATGAGTTATCAGTATGCACAGCGCTCGTTCCAACTGCCGTCCGAGAAGGGCGACCGTCTCACCGGATTTTGCATGACCGACGGCGAGCGCCTCTGGGACACAGCCGGGCGTTATATATCCCGCCCGATCATCAATGACTCGACAATCTACGCTCAGCCGTACTCCTTCGACCTGCTCACCGGAGTACGCAACGTGGATTTCCAGATGACAGGCCGCCAGCCGGGAGGCTGCGGCCCCATGGCGGGGTCCACAAATCTATTGCTCTATCGGTCGGGAACGTTGGGGTATACGGATCTATTGAGCGGCTCGGCAACCCAAAACTACGGGCCCGTCCGCCCCGGATGCTGGATCAACGCCATTGTGGCCGGAGGTCTCGTACTGATGCCCGATGCCACCGACCGCTGCACCTGTAGCTATCTAATGAAAGCCTCCATAGCCCTGGCTCCCGCAGACGAAGGATCAACATCATACCGATGAGATGAGCTTCAGGCTGCGCGACGGAAAAGACTTTTGGCTGTTTCAATGACTTTTGTGAATTTGCTTCAATCACTTGGGCTTGGCTTCCGGCCGGTACTTGTCCTGCTTTTTTGCTGAGCCCGCAGGATATAGTCGCGGTGATTCCCGATAATGCCAGCCGTCGAATAAAGCAGTGCAATCTGCGGTACGGCAACTGATCGATGGCAGTAGGCCTGTCGCTTACGGCAGAACCGGGCAACTTCAGCCATCACATCTATCTCGGCTGGGTTGCGGACCGCTCCGTCTCGATCCTGCTTGAAGTAGGCCTGATATCCGCCG
>Ga0180433_10008496_pt1 | contig 12762 bp, 7 predicted proteins | sample SS_ome_8_FD_132980 | JGI IMG/M metagenome (GOLD analysis project Ga0180433, IMG submission 132980) | Hypersaline lake sediment archaeal communities from the Salton Sea, California, USA - SS_1_D_1 metaG | ecosystem: Environmental > Aquatic > Non-marine Saline and Alkaline > Hypersaline > Sediment... | reverse complement strand
CAAGTAGTCGAATATCGTTTGATCCGTCTCGCCGAGATCGTGGTAGACCATCTCTTGCCAGCCACGCTCGAACTGATCCTCCTGCCCCGGGATCTCCGAGGCGGGCATGGTCATCTGTTCGTCGAGGCCAGCTCGGATCGTTCCGGTTGCAACGGGTGCCTTGCCCTGGCGGATGTACTCGATTCGCTTCAGTGACAGGCCCGTCTCGTTGGCCAAGGTATTATCGCTGGGTTCGCGACCCAGCCGCGACCGCAGCTCCTTCTCAGTCTCGTCGAGGTGCTGGCGGTCCAGTGCTACTTGCTCCGGCATCTGGATGATCTGCGACTGCTGCGCCCCGAGGCGTTGCAGCCCCCGCATGTTGTTCATCAGGTGCGTCCGCAGCGACGCCTTCTGCGGGTCATAGTTATCGAACGACCGCAGGGCAAGCTGCCTGGCACGGCTTCGCAACACTGGCGAGCCAGCCGAGGAGCCGCCGTATGCTTTGATCCCCTGGTCAATCACAGGATTGACCGCACGCAGCAACGCACTGCGGGTCTGCGGCGTCTGCTGGTGCTGCCACTGGCCGAAGACGTCCTTGTACTCATCTTCGAGGCGGTGCTGTGATTCGCTGAACGGCATGACTAACCTGGAGCTTGGATACTGTCTTCTAGTGTGTCGCCGAACCACCCTCGCTTGTAGAGCGGCGGCTCGGGAACGGATAGCTTAGGATCTTCATTCTCTGCTTCTGTGCGGACGTGTGCAAGACTAAACGACGTCCCAGCGCGCTGAACCTCGGAGTTAATAAGGATTGTCGTCTTCGCTACGGTGGCATAGAACCGCTCCCCAAGGCCGTCGCCACCTTGGACTTGCACAAATGGATCAATGCCTGCCTCGACCAACACGGTCGATCCTGGTGCCACGTCGAATCGTAGCCGACCCGATAGCTCGCCGGTGCGACCCTTGAGCATCTCGATCATAAACCATTGGTGGGCGTACTGATCAAGAATCGGAACCCACTCCTTCTCCGCGTCCTCTGGCTTGAACTCCGGGTTCTGTGCTGGCCCCGTGCCTTTCGGGGTGTAGATCGTCTGAATCGGAACGCGCTCCGGCGTGATCCCGCAGCAGTACGCACTGTAGGCGTCGCCCTGCATCGCTGCCGTCAGCCATCGCGGCGCGTCCTTGATGAGGATTAGTCCCTTATCGTCCGCAGGCACTGGCCAGAGTCCGGCAAGGCCGCGTCGCTTGGCCTTCTCGTGGGCGGGGTTGGCGTTACCGCCCGCCGCGTACTCCTCGGGGAACGAGATGCCGACGCATCGTAGGACGTGCGGCAGGGATGAGTGCAGATCGCACTGCACGTACTCCGAAGCCCAGATAGCAACGTGGTAGCCGCCGCTGAGCGCCCCGACGAACGGGACGACGTAGGCATCCTTGACTCGCGGGATCACGGCGAACCAGTATTGCGGGCTCCAGTCGCCGACGAGCTTGCCCCAGAGCGTCGTGTGGATGTCGTTCTTGGTGATAGCGGTGTTCAGCGACTCCATGACAGCGTTGCCGAGCTGCTCGTCGTTGGGGTTGCTGTCGAACTTCATGGCCATCTCTTTGGAGATCATACGCTCCAGCGCATCCAGCGCAGCCGCGTTGCCAACGATCGGTGCAAGCCGCTCGTCGATCGGCTCCTGCTCTGCCACCGTCTGCATCCACTTCTTCAACACGTTCTCCCATAGGTCCGAGTTGAGGCTCGCCGCCGTAATACCTTTCACACGATCTCCGGGGATCCAGTCGACTTGCTGGTCGCCACCAGCTCCCGAGGTCAACATCGGCACGAAGCCCGCCGAGAACGTGAAGTCCGCAGGGTTGCCGGGGTGACTGGAGCCGCTCAGCGCCGACGAGTAGTGTAAGTCGACGAGCCAGTGCTGGGCATGCACGGTGAACTGGGCACCGGATGTCGATCGTTGCCAACCTGTGCCAACGACAACGCCCTCGAATATCAGCAATGGTTCCTCGGGCCAGATGTTCCAGGCACCGCCTTGCTCCGCCAGCGGCTCCGCCCAGAAGAACAGCTCGAACTTACTCCGCACCTTCAGCTTCTCGAACGTCTTGTGTACCTGCGCCGGTTGCAGATCCTTCACGTTGCGGCCAACGGCCAGCATGCACGTACAAGTCGGAATGGCGTTCATCTCGTAAGTCATCGTGACCTGCGCGCACTCGTACTCGTCGCCGTCAATGACGCACTTGGTGTGGAGTCGTGCTACTGCGTATGCCGCATCACCTGGCATCTAAATCGCCCACTTTGCTTCGAGTTCTGCTTTCACTGCGGCAGTCCGTTCATGTAGTAGATCAACGCCATCAGCATGCCGCCGTACTGGTAGGCGAACCCGTCGCTGTCGTACCACAGGTTCCTGAACGTGAGCCACGGTTCGTTGGGCGACGTCAGGAAGTTCTGGATGTTACCAACACCCATGATGTCCGCCATCCCTCGCAGCACGTCGCTGATGTCATTGCGAGGCTTGGCTCGTGAGTAGATCATCCACGACGTACCAGAGTCAGCCTCGTGGAACCGGAACGTCAGGCCCGTGCCCGTCAACGGGATCAGCGAGCTTAGTCCGTCCGTGATTGTGTACGGCACCAGCTCTGACGTCGCGGGCGGGGTTTGTCGGGTTACACGGACGTACTGACCATCGACGACCTCCAATGCCCATTGAATCGTCGTACGCCCGACACCATCGTCGGCAAGATGCTCGCCGGTCATGTAGGTCTTCACCGGCCACGTTCCCGGGATCTGATCTACTTGCTGTCCATATACCTGGTCGAACAGATCGTCGTCGACGGGCGGCCAGTACGTGATGCGACTGTCCAGGGCCAGGATGTAGTCTTCCAACTCGGTCGTGTGCAACAGCGGCATGATCTGTCGCAGCCGATGGTTGAGGAACAGTCGATCGGGGTTCGATCCGAACAGTGTTTGCATGCCTCGATCCAACCACGACGGCAACCGACGCTTCACGAATGTCGGCGGGACATACTCCTCACCAGGGAAGTCCCACGGATACTCGTCGCTACCGTCTCGGTTGAGCAGGAGGTTACGTGCGTGATTGATCATTTCTTCGCAGGGAAACTATGGAACTTGAAACTGAACTGACCGAGCAGGGTTTCTGCGTCGGCAACATCAACACTGGATCCTGTCAGGAAGCTCTGGAACTCGACGCCGCCCAGCGACACCACCCGAGGCTTACCCGTGACAGAAATCTTCTCCTTGTCGTAGATGTCCAGGATCGACTTGACGCCGTTGCCTCCAGCGCCGAAGTCATCTACACACGGAGCACCGAAGGCAACACCGGACACATGGAGCTCGCTGATGCGATCACCGAATATGTAGACGAAGATTTGGTCGTTGATCGTATGGAGGAACTGGAAGTTACCGTTCTGGATCACGCCACACTGGGTGACGATGGCAGGCCCGAGGTTCTGCACGCCCTTGATGAAGACGCGAAGCGAACCCGCAGGCTTGTTAGGCCATGGTCCGACGAGCTGCTTCACAGCACCTCTCGTATGTCCGAAGAATACAGGCATTATGCTATCTGACCTGGTACCAAGTTACCCATCAACGTGGTGTTCACGTCGTTGTGATCCACGTCACCCATTCCAACGTCGCCAGCGATCGCCAGTGCCTCGGGATTGAGGATACGGACAGTACCGGAGAGTGCGAGTTTCCTTTTGCTCTCCTTCTCCGCGTCGGCTGCGGCTCGCGACACGCTACGGAACTGCTCGATACGCTCCTCCAACCCGGATATGGTTGCGCCGCCGCGACCAATACCTCGCAACGGCTCCTGCATTTCCAGGAGCTGCCGCACGCTACGTGCCTGATCGTCGTCGAGGTCACCCGCCTCCAGTTTCTCCCGCAATGCGGTGATGGCTTGTTGCTGCACGTCGCCGCCAGCCTCGCGGAGCTGGGCAGCCGTCATCTTCTTACCGTCGACGGTGAAACCGGTACCGGCTGCAATGTCCACGAGGCGGCGACGGGCTGCAAGTGCTTGCTTGATCGGGACCGCACGTCCGGTCTCGTCTATCATCTCTTGGATCTGTCGGCCTGCGGCTGTCAGCTTGCCCTCGTCATCCATGAACGCCGTAGTGTCGCCGCCCATCTGCTTCAGGAGTCCCGCAGTTACGGCTCTGGCCTGTTGCTCGCGGATATGTTGGTCCCGCTGTGCTGCGGTCATCTGCTGCGCTCGCTCTGGCATGAACGCTTCGCCGACCTTGAACTCTGCTGTTTCCTTGAGCACGCCGATGGCAGCCGCACTGAGTGCCTGTGCCTTGGAACCCGGCTTGCCGGGCATGATGCCCGTACCTTTGATGTCGGATACATCTTGCCACGCCTTACGCAGTCGGCTGTGGGCACCTCTGGCCATCTTCACGTACTCTTCCGCCCCCTCGGGCACGTCGCCAGCGACAAGCTGCGCGGCCGTCACGGGTGTTCCGTACTTCTCGCTGACCTCTGCCGCCCATCGTTCAAGGTCAGCTTGCTCACGTTGTACGTTGCGTAGCGAGTCTACGCCTTCCACGCCGAGCTGCTGCATGTCCTCGACGTTCGACTCGATCGTATCGGCCATGTCGCGGGCATTGGTCAGGAAGGACGAGATGGCGTCGGAGGTATCCTTCTGTTGTTTGGTCCACGCCTCCCGCTTCTTCTCGGTGTCCAGGCCGCCACGGGTCAGTGCATCGAGGTCTTCCAGTGCCGTTACGGACTCTTCGCCAAGCAAATTGACACCCTCGACTTCGCCAGCTCCGATCTTCACGCCGGTGGCAACGCCGACTTGTTCCATGGCCTTGGTCGCTGTCATACCCTCACGGGCTTGTCGGAGTGAGTCGACCATGCGACGTAGGTCTGCCACGCGGCGACGCTCGTCCTCGGTTGTTGCCTCGGCTTCACGAGCATTGAAGTACGCCTCGGTGAAGTCGGCTTGCGTTGCGTCCTCGCCAATACGTGTGCGAGCCAACTCCTCCAAGACCGTCTCGGCCTGGGCACCGCCAGTCTGAATGGCTTCTACAACGCGAGCTGCCAGACCTCGCTGGGCCATGCCGCGACCGGTGAGCATGCCAACCTGGGTATCGACCCTGGCATCCACCTGTCGCTGGAAGGCTTCGTCGTCAGCAGCTTCTTGCTGGACGTTGATGTAGTCCTCGGCACGCTGACGCCAGTCGTCGCCGAGGTCGGACTGCTGTCGCTGCCGGTAGGCTTCCAGTGACTCGCCAGCCGCAGTAGCCGCCCGGCGATCGAGCATCTCTTGCCGCACCTGGGCCTCAGTGTAACGCTCTGCGTCGTCGAACGCCCGCTGGGCTGCCATCAAGCCACCAATCGGACCATCTTCGAGACGTGCAAGCTCTTCTTCCGGGATACCGCCGCCGACACGGGCGATGATCTCTCCGAACGTCGTATCCGGGCCAGCTCGCTGGATCTCGCCGATGAGTCGCTGGATCGGACCAGCTCGACCCATACGGGAGAACGCCGTGCGCATGCGGCCTTCTGTTTCTGCCTCGGCCATCTCCGCTGCCTGGGCTTGCAGCGTGAGCGGGTTCTGCATCTGCCACAGCCCGACGATGCTCTTGTAGCCCTGGAGGTTTCTGTCTGTACGGATCCGCTGGCCCATGCCAGCCAGCATGGCCACGCCCATCTCGCGCGAGCCTTGGCGAAGCCCCGTCTCTGGATCCTCGGGACCAAGCTGGTCGAGTGCTGCCTGCACGTCAGCATCGTCACCACCGGCGGCTCGGACCTCGGCCTCCAGTGCATCCTGCGCTGCACGGGCCATTGCGTCGTTGCGGGCCTGGGCGTCACGCACGGTCGCAGCGTCCATGTTGAAGAACGCCTCGGTCATCCGCTCGGCCATACCCATCTGGAGTCTGCCGATCTCACCTCGATCGATCACGCCTCGCTGATCCAACAGGTCCGTCATCTCCTGTGACGTGAACTGCGTAAACAGCGAGTTGGCAAACGTGTTCCGCATACGCCAGTCGAGGTCGACCTCTCGCTGCATGTTGCGGCCTGCCTGTTGCAGACTGAAGTTACGGGTCTCCCGCTGGTTCATGTATTGGTCGCCGAGCACGGCACGAGCGGTCGACTCGTTGGCACCACTCTCTCGCATGAGCCGCACCCACTCGGCGTTGTTCATCGCCATGCTGCGGACCTCGCCGTTGGCATCGACCCATGTCGTTGCGTTGGGGTCAGCCATCAGCGCTTGGGCCATACGGCCTGCCTCGGTATCCGGGTCGATCATGCCTTCGTTGAGCATCCGCACGGTCGCTGCCAGCATGTTCGTTGTCTGCGATCCGGCGGACTGGACCTGGAGCTGTTGGTTCAACAGCGTGCTCTCCTCGGCAGTCAGGCCGCCGAACGTCGGGATGTCGAGCCGCTGTGTCTGGCGAGCTGCCGTGCCGAACGCGGCGCTGGCTTGCGTAGCCTGGACGGCCAGTGATCGGTCGAGTCCCATAGCGTCCGCCATGTTAGCTGCCTGGGCTTGCAGGCCGAGCATACCCTGGACACCGAGACCGCTCCGGCGTGCGAGTGCTTGGGTCGTACGGACCATGGTCTCCATAGCGCCTGGTGACATTGACGCCAGGCCGCCCTGCGTCAACGCCTCCAGGCCATTGATGAGTTCCCGCATCGGTGCGTTGGGTCGCCCCATGTCTCCGAAGATGTCACGCATCGCGGAGACTGCACCAGACAGGTTCTTCAGCCTCGAACTGATCCGTTGTGCCGCCCCAGCGGACAGCAACTCTTCAGTTCCAGCCCCAAAGTCCTCTAACGCACGCATGTCGAGGTTACCGGCGTCGGCGGCTGCACGGATCCGTCCGATCGTACTGTCGGGCGTCCCTACACGCTCGCCGGTCACCGGGTCTCTCGACCCGAAGATTTCCGACGCCGCCGCTTCCATGTTCTCGACGGTGACGTCACGGCCTTCCGCACGTAGCCTGTTCTCTGCCACACGACGCATCGTACCTTCCGTGAAACCCATCGACGCGATCTGACGCAGGCGGTCTTCCTGGTTCATCGACCCGAAGGTCGGACCCGCCATGCCTCGGGCGGTCAGCTCCTCGAACATGCGCCCGGTCTGGCCCGCAGTAAGACCACGCATCCTCGATCGATCGGCACCCTCGCCGAACAGTTGCTCGAACACCTCTGTCGCGATCTCCCCGGAAGCACGGCCACGTACGCCAAGACCGCCGGTGACAGGGTCACGGTACTGCCGCAGTCCTCGGTGCATGCTCTGGGCCATCATCGTGGCGGAGCCCTGCGGACCCATGAGCTGTTCGACCGTCTCCGCTCCGAGGAACATCGACAGGTACGGCATGGCTCCCTGCAACTGGTTGGCCATCTGGAACGATTGCCGCTGCTGTTGGATGGTCGGTGCCTTGCCAGTCATCAGACGTTGGACGCCTTGGATCGTCTGCTGCATGCTCTGGAGGTCACGCCCAGACGCCAGGCTCATCGCCTGCTGCTGTTGCTGGTGGTACTGCTGGCCGAGGAACTGATCGTAGAGGTTCTGGGTGGGGAGGAACTGCGACGGCACCATGCCCTGCTGCTTCATAAATCCTTGCGCGAGCATCGGCAGGAACATCTGCATTGCCGCGCCGCTCAGACCCTGACCGCCGAGACCTGGGATGTTGAACGGTTGGAACATCTGCGGCTCGGGAGCGCGGCCAAACATCGGAGCAGCGGTGACCGCTGCATCAAATGGCGTCGCGTACTGCGGCATCACTCTTCCTCTACTAGGTTATCGAGCTTGTCGAGCTGTTCGAGCATCTTCTCCAGCATCGCCTCGTACTCCGGGTCGCCGGGGTAGCCGTACGATTCGCGGAACTCTTCGATCGCCTCGTCGGCGGTCCCGAGTTTCTGGTTCTCGTACTTCTCTCGATCCCACGGGAACCGGGCAATGAGTAGTTGCTGCATCAACAGTTTGGCATTGTCGCGTGATGCCCCGAAGCTGTCGTCGTCGAGACTCGCGTTTGCAAACGTCGTGATCCAGTGTCGGTGCTGGGCCTCGACTGCTGCGATCGCGTTCTCGGCATCGAGTTCTTCGAGTATCCATCTGAGTTTCTTCCAATGCCATCTGTCTCTGGGATCAAACCGCTCAAAGTCGAAGCAGCGGCGAGTGGCCGCACGCGCCATCATTGAGAAGATCCGATCCCCTTCCAAAAATCCGGCTCGGATGTCATCGCCTCCAGTGCTTCCACGAGCCTTTGAAAACTCCTGTGATGCTGTGTCATCACTCGCCGTAGTGATTCGTTTGGCACAGCCTCATCGTTGAACCAGTCGCGCATGTTGACGAGCCTGGTCTGGAGTACCGCTCCAGTCTCGGGCTCATCATACGGTATATCGAAGATCGGCGGAATCTCAGCTATCACCTCGCCGTTGTCTCCGACGAGTCTTTCGACGCTCATGTAGAGCCGATACTCCTGCAACCGCATGAAGTAATCGGTCTCGCCGGTGAACTCGCCATTACGCATATCGATACCGAGCTGCTGGAACAGCAGATCGGTCTCCTTGGACAGCAGGCTTCGGAACCCGAATGTGACCTTGCCGTCCATGATTGTGACCTCCTTCGTGAACCGAGTTCCGCCGAGGATTGCAGCAACGAAAACCTCCTTGTCCCGCTGGCTCGGTTCGACCTCGAACGGTTGCTCTAAGTCCCATAAACACCGGGGGCATCGCGTCAGCGGGGCTGCCCCGCCAGCCGACATCGCAGGCTCAGGCGAGGGCTCAGGTGACGGTGCTGGTGACGGCTCGGGTGACGGCTCGGGTGACGGCTCGGGTGACGGCTCAGCCGCCTCCTTTTCCGCCATGACCCGCTCGGGGCTCGGGACACCCTCTGTCACGAATCCGGCCAGCCCCTCGGCCCGCACGTCACTCCCCTCTGGCGGGCGGAGTGACTGTGGCATACTGGCTGGGTCTGGGACCGCTGGAGTCTCGTAAACGACCTGTGGCATGGCGGGAGGCTGCGGAACCGGCACTTCTGGGCTCTGTACGCCCTGCGCGGCGGGGTTTGTGGCTCGCATGGCGTCTGCTGCCATCTCGGCCCGGGCAGCCGCACGCTGGGCTTCCTGGACGCTCGGGTCCACGTCCTCGGGAACCTCGCCGATCTTCTCCGCGATCGCCTGCTCCTGCTCGGCCTGTCGGGTAACCTCGGCCTTGTAGTCGGCGAGGTGCTGGGCCAGCTCCTGCCGCTTCTCCTCCGGCAGATCGTCGAGATTGACCGTCCTGCCGATCTTGGTCTTGTCGCCCGGCTTGAAACCCATGTCAGGGGCCTCGTCCGACGCGAGATCCTTCTGGATCCTCGCGATCTGCTGGCCGAGGTCGCCCGGGATCGGGTCACCTTCCTGCCAGCCGAGCTTGGCCAGCTCCTTCTTGACGTAGTCGGACATAAACACGGAGCCCGTTTGCATGGGTAGGTTGCCGCCGCCGGTCGGCGCTGGCTGCTTGGGTAGTTGTATCGCCTCTGCCGGTGGCGGAGTCTGTACCGACTGGCGACGGAATGATGGTTGTTTTGCCATGGGGTTAGTCCTTACTTGATTACGGTGTAGCCTTCCTCTAACGGTGTCGAGCCATCGGGCTTCGCGTATTTGGGTTCTTTGTATTCACCGTTGAGGCTAGGCGACTTGCCACGATCCTTGTCTCGGCCTTGTGCGGGGTCGAACATCTCGAAGTCCTGCTGGAAAAACTTGTCGGACTGCTGGAAGTTCTCCTTACCAGGCCATGGGTACGTTTCTGGGTCCGGTCGACTCTCGACCGGCCTCTCTATCCATTTGACGCTGGAGCCACCGCCGATACGGGCGAGCTGCTGCCAGCGGTCTTCCCACATCTTGAAGTTTTCAGTACCGTACTGCTCGATACTTCGCAGGCTGAACTCGGCGTTGCGGATAACGTCGTCGTTGCCTGGCTTGTCGGTCGCGTAGAATAGTTGTTCGAGGATACGCTGGTAATTGTTCTCGTATATCGTCGGGTACTCGTCGGTGACGATCGTCTGAAGCTCCTCAATAAAGTCGCGGAACTTGGACACGGCATCTGGCGGCAGGCAGCTCACCTGTGGGTTGCATGCGGACGTCGCAATGTGACCGCCAGCCGCAACGAAGGAAGCACCGGTGATGATGGACTGGGCAGCAGTCATCGCACCGTCGTTGAACAACTGCCCCGGCAAGAGCGTGCCTTGCTGCGAGAAGATGCTCGTCGCCTCGACCTCGCCTTCGCGGCCCCAGTTCATTGTGAGGAGCCCGGTCAGGTAGTGATCGATCGACGCCGCGTGTGTAACGATCGATGCAGCTCCACGGTCGGCGTCGAGTACGATCGGACCAGGGGCGATGTCGCCGCCGCCAGTCCGAAGGTAAATCTTCGGAGCCCACGCTACGACCTCGGCGTTCTCGGCACGCAGCATGACGCCACCCGACTCGACGTCTTCACCCGTCTTATCGAAGTTGTACTGTGATTTACCACGGCCCTCCAGCAGCAACCCGCCGCTCCCGCTGTTACCAGCCAGGACGTGGAGGTTCCTCTCGGCCTTCAGCCGCAGATCCTTCTCGGTGACGGTCAGGTCCATCGAGTTCTTCGCGCGGATAACGACGTCGTCGCCGCCCCAGATACCCGCCGTACGTCCGGGTTTCAAGAACACGTCCCCGGGAGCTGAGATGGTGACAGACCCAGCCGTCATACGGATCTCGCCGCCGAAGCCATCGTATAGCACCACGCCACCGTCCTCCAGGAAGTCGATGCCCGCAGTGTTCTGGAAGTAGTCGGACTCGGTATAACGGTCGTCGATCGTGACCTTCTTTGGTTCGGGTGCCGACAGCCATGTCTCGGTCGCGAGCTTGCTGAACTCGGGAGGCGTGAAGAACTTGCCCTCCATGTGTTCGAGCTCGGATTGCTCTGGGTGATCGTAGTCCTTCTCGTGCCACCACGTCCCGTGGAAGTTGGCGTAGTTGAAGAAGTAGGCGTGCATGTCGTGCAGCCCCGCAGCACGGATCAACTCCGGTGGGTCGTCCTCGATCTTCAGCTCGCCCTTGATCTCGTGATCGGGGCCGCTGCCGAACTGGCCACACGCCTTGTAGTTCTTATCCGTGCTGTCGCCCTCTTCCTTGATCTGCTCGGGCACGTACTTGCGAGCTGGCGTGATGATGCCGAGCCGCTTCGAGATCGAGATACCCTTGGCGCTGGACAGCATGAGCCGCCCGTCCATCAGGATCGTCTCGTCGAACAGGCACGGGTACTGCGGCTGCGTTGCACCCGGCTTGAAGTCGGCATACGGCGGCGGACTAACCGGCTTGGTGCAGAGCACCCGGCGACCGCCCTGGCCGTAGTAGCCCTGGAAGTGCATCACGCGGTGCCACGGTCGCTGATAGTCGTCCTTCGGCTCCCACGGGCCATACCAGGGCACGGCATTGTCGAGCTGCCACTCCTCGGGCGAATGCTCGCGGCGAGCGTCCTCGTGCGAGAAGAAGCCCATCTGCTCCCACGGGAACGGAGTGTAGCCGACCCAGTCATTGTATTCGTTCTGATCGTCGAGGGCCTCTCGCTCGCTGCCCGCCGTGAACATACGGAGGTTGTAGGCGGCAATGCGGAGAAGCTGGTCGTGGAAGAATGCTGTGACGCTCGTAGCCTCGTCGAGGCCGAGCATCGCCATGAACGGGTCCATCCAGATCCGCATGCCAGTCTCGGCAATCCAGCCCTGCTCACCGACCGCACAGGAGTCGAACGGTGCCAGGCCGGTCCAGTTGATGACGTGGCCGTTGCCAGGCATCCGTAGCGGGTGCATGTGGCCTTCGTCGACGCGGTTGCGGGTGGCATGGATGATCTGCTCCGCCATGCCCTTCTTACCCTCGGTGTCCTGATGGTGCATGATCGCGAGGATCGCACCGTGGCTCTTACCGGGGTGGACAGCACAGATGACCCGGGTGCCCGGTTGCAGCGTCACCACGGAGCGGGCGCCAAACGCGTTGGCCGAGCCAAGGGAGCCCACGGTGCAGGCGATCGGCTTTCCGCCTTTCTCGAACTGCACGCGGTAGCAGTTACCGATCGACGTGACGTCCGTGATGAGCCCACAAAGGATGTCCGGGGTGCGGAAGAAGGCTTGCCCGGAGAGGCCCGCTTGCATGGCGGCGTCGGAGACGGGGCGGGCCTGAGTGATACCGCCTGACTGAGTGAAGGCAGCCTCGTTGGTCTGCTTCTTCAACTGGCGTATCGATTGCCCAGAGTTAGATACAGCGGTCTTTCCGCTGGTCGCACTACCCGTGCCCATAACCCACCTCGCGGTGAAAAAACGGCTTCAGGAGAAGCCCAGTAGCCCTCCCGGCGAAATCGCCGGGAGAGCCACCAAAACCCTGGTCTAGGACCAGCCTATACGCGGATCATCGATTAGGTGTATTCCAGATCGATGAACATGAACTGGAGCTGCTCGTTGACCACGATGTCGTTCGCGTTCACGGAGACCGCGACGGTGGTCAGAACCGCCCACTTCATCTTGTACTTGACGCCTCCGCCCTTACAAGCGCCCTTCGCATTGAACGTCAGGGGCTTGGGAGCACAGAGATCGTTGTACTTGTTGATCATAGTCTGGGAGCCTTTGCCCGGCCCCACGATGCGAGCGATCGTACAAGTCCCTTGAGCCCGACCACCAACGTAGTACACGTACTGCTTGCTGTGGTTGAGCTCGTAGAGCATCGTGATCTGCTGCGTAAACGAGAACTGCACGTTCTGGAACAGCAGACCGTCAACGGGCTGTCCGTCGATCAACATCTTCAGCTTAT
>Ga0180433_10008495_pt1 | contig 12763 bp, 15 predicted proteins | sample SS_ome_8_FD_132980 | JGI IMG/M metagenome (GOLD analysis project Ga0180433, IMG submission 132980) | Hypersaline lake sediment archaeal communities from the Salton Sea, California, USA - SS_1_D_1 metaG | ecosystem: Environmental > Aquatic > Non-marine Saline and Alkaline > Hypersaline >... | reverse complement strand
GCCGTACTTGACGGTTTGAGTATGTGCCTAGACTACAGTGTGAACACATCTGCGCGAGTCTTTGTTGCTGACGACGACGACAGCCAGGATTTCGACGGTATAATGACGCTGGAATTCTGGACTAAGGTGGCTGGCGCCGGAGGTGCGTCGTTGGGCAATTATGTTAGGGGCGGATCCGTAGGCAGTTACGTTGTAAGATATGGTGCGTCTAAGTATCAGTTCAATGTGAGCGGAGGGCTGTACACCGCATCTACGGCAGACGTTAATTTGAATGTGTGGGAGCATGTCGTCATTGTATGTACACAGACCACTGTAGACATCTACATTAATGGAGAACTCGACTCACATCATGACCATGAGATTACTTTCGCGGACATCGACGGACAGATTATTTTGGGTAATCGGTCTGGCCTTGACCGGTATCTCGATGGGCGTATGGCTTTGTTCGCCAGGTACAATGACGAGAAGAATGCGGCATGGGCCAAGGCTCGATACGAGGATAGCCTGTCGGCGGTATGGCAGACCATGTGGGGGGTGCGAGATACGTTGGCGAATGTCACATCCGGCAACCTCTCTAATTCTAGTATCGTTGTAACGGCAGGTTCTGTTGCTGTCAAAACTATTGAGTATGAGGGCAAACCTTGTAAGGCGATTGAACCGTCATCCGATAGTGATTTTTACCTCCCACGCTCGGCGTCACTGCAAACAGAGGGTGACTACGCGCACGGCACATGGGAGTTTTACTTTCAGAAGAATTCCGCTAGCAGCGTATTTAGATTTCGATTCTGTATGGATACGTTAGGAACTGGCTCCACGGATGGTTTAGAGATTCAGGTTAATGCAACTGAACAGATATTCGTATATTCCAAGGGGGCAGGCTCAGAATTAATGTCGACGGCAGCAGGCACCATCGTAATCGGGCAGGTGCATAAAATTACACTATCACGGAAACCAGGCGGTAAGATATGGGTCTGGCTCGATGACGTGTTAGTTACGGCGGCAACAGGGTCTAACCCTGTGGTGAGCGACACCCATCTGACAGGTAGCTACATCGAGTTTGAGCTAGATGCTACCGATCGAGTATTCTTAGGCAATCAGGCAGGTAACTACTCATGCCGTAAACGGATGACAGCTAAATTAGGTTAGGGGGTACGCATGAGCAGCTATGCAGCGAGGGACTCAATGGTAAACCTACTCTCAGGTATGGGTACATCTCGCGACGTATTAACGCATGCAACGTGGCAGAAAAAGAGCATATCTAAGGCTGACCTGAGTGCCATCTATCGGAATTGGTTAGCGGCCAAAATCGTAGACATTCCGGTTGATGACGCTCTGAGAAATTGGCGTAAAGTCAAATCGGCAACCCTATCAGCCGAAGAGATGGAAACCATTCACAATTCAGAGAAAACGCTCAGGCTGCGTAAATCAGTAGAACGTGCACTCAAGTGGTCCAGGCTTTACGGCGGGGCTGGAATCCTAATGCAGTTCGACGACGGGCTCGACCCGATGGAACCGCTTGATATTACACGGATTAAACGTGATTCCTTAAGGAAGCTGCACGTCTTTGACATGCATGACCTAAACGCCTCTAGCGTGAATACCCGTGATCCTCTTGCTGCTAATTACAGAGAGGTTGAGTACTATAAGGTAGCAGGGACAGGCTATCAGATACACGCGTCTCGGTTTCTAATATTCCAAGGCCGGGACTTGCCGTGGGAAGATTTCGCGAATAATCAGTATTGGGGCGGGTCCTACATTGAGCCGATTTACGATGACATTGTAAACGCCAAGAACGCGACCCAATCCATCGCCGGCTTACCCTCTAAAGCTGTCATCGACATGATTGGGGTAGAAGGGCTGTATACGCGAGTGGGTCTGGATGGGGCGGAGTTAGACGCGATGATTCAAGCTTTTGTTGCGAAAGCAGTTATGAAATCCACAGCCAACGTAAGTGTATACGACAAGGACCTGGAGACACCTACTCAACAGTCAATATCGTTTGGTGGACTACCGGATGTAGGTAGATGGTTTCAGCAGAATGTAGGCTCAGGTGGAGACATCCCTCTCACCCGGTATTTAGGTGAGTCGGCGCCTGGGCTGAATAGCACAGGCAAAGCGGAGCAAGAGAATTATTACAACTCCGTGGCAAAAATCCAGGATGGCCCCATCCGGGAAAACCTAGAGTATTTTGACCAAATCCATCAGATGTCACTCAGAGGTCGAGTGGTCGATGATTGGGAGTTTGAGTTTGAACCGCTTTACCAGCCGAACGCACTGGAGATAGCGCAGAGAGAACAAGCGGAAGCTCAGACGGACGCGACTTACCTACATACCGGTGTCGTGGAGCGTTACCACGTGAAGCAGCGGCTAAAGAAGGAGGGTCGATACGATATAACCGATGAAGAGATTGAGCTCGACAGAGCGGAGGCGGAAGCCGATGAACCGGAAGCAAGAGAAGAAACTGAGGAAAGCCCTTTCAACTCAAAGGCCCAAACCGAGGAGCAAACGCCGGAAGGCGAAAGGCGTCCGGGTACCGAGCCACGTAGAGAATAATTATGAGGCTGTAATCAGAAAGAAAACCATAGACCCAATTACCCGTTTTATTCGGGAAAGGATTCTCCCTCTGCTGGCAGGGAAACCGGATGGCGTAATTGATGCACCGGAGGACGCGGCTTTTAGACAAGCATCTAGATTGTTGGATAATTACATGGAGACAATGAGGAAGGAAATCCCTCAGACGGCAAAGAGGTTAGCACGGCAACAAATACAACACGTAGAGGGTCTGCATTTAAAAGCTTTCCTATCAGACATAAAATCCGCGATTGGGGTCGACTTACGTTCAGTGCTATCTGACACAACGGTTAAGAGGCAATTAAACAAAGCGGTAAGCGAGAATGTAAAGTTAATAAAGAGTATCCCGGAGAAGTATCATGCCCGAGTTGAACGGATTCTCAAGATGGGGTATGAGGAAGGTAAGTCGCGGTTTTCAGTGCGGAAATTACTTGTCGAGGAGTTTAAAATCAGTGAGCGGCGTGCACGGTTTATCGCACGAGACCAGACGTCTAAACTGATGAAAAACTTAGACCGTATACGGCAGGAGGAGGTTGGTGTGGACGAGTATACGTGGAACACAGCGGGGGACGATAAGGTGCGACCGTCCCATCGCGCCAATAGCGGCAAAACTTTCAAGTGGTCATCTCCCCCGCCGGAAACAGGGCACCCCGGTGAGGACATAGGTTGTCGATGTGGTGCTACCCCAAACCTTGATGCGATACTGGGTCTTATATAACCTGTAGACCTGTGTACCTATTGACCCCCCTAATTCCATGCAGTAATATCGTGTTAGCGGAGGTTGGATGACTAAACGGATAAACACCCCGATGCCGGCTCGTGTGGCTAAAGTTGGCGTACAGGATTATTTACTATCATCTTTTGTCCGGCTAGGGGTTCCGGTGCCAGACTCTTACAAGGAACTACCTGGTGATACAATCATCAAAGTCCTCCGGCCGAAGGAAGAGGTCTTCAATGAGGCCTCACTTACAACCCTAGAAGGTAAACCGGTAACGTTCACCCACCCCCCTGTTTTCTTTGACAAAATGGATGATACACTTAAACCGGTATTCAAAAAAGGTAAAGTGGTAAGTAAGCCTATAGTTGACGGGGATACGATACGGGTTGACTTAGTCGTCGAGGACCAGCAGACGGTTGACCTGATAAATCAGGGCGTTAACCAGATTTCGTTAGGGTATCGTATGAAACCCGTATGGGGTGAAGGGTACCATGAGAGGCATGGCGTATATGATGCGCGATTCACGGAAATTCGCATCGACCACGTGGCAATAGAACCAAAGGGGCGAGCTGGCCCCCACATCAGAATATTAGACAGTGAGGAGAGACAGACCATGGCGGTACGTATTGTTGACGGGTTCCATTACCCGCTACCGGATGATGATAATGTGTTGCAGGCATTCGATACTCTCGTGCAGCAGCGAGATAACGCCGAGCAACAAATCCAGGATTCTTCTGCTGAGATTAGCAGGCTAAAGGGCGAGATGGTCGTGAAGGATGAAAAACTAAAAGAGCTATCCGACCCGGCCAAACTCGAAGCCGAAATCCAACGTAGGGTGGAAGTCATGGATTCTGCAAAGAAAATCGCAAAAGGGATTAAGATTTCGCCCGCTCAGAAAGTCGTAGAGGTTCAAAAAGAGGCTATTCAAATGGCCAGTCCACACATCAATTTGGAGGGAATGAACGAGGATAACATTGACGGTGTATTTCGTGCACTCGTCGAAATGCATAAGGCCGAGCCGCCCAAGCCAGATGTCGTCTCGCATGCCGTTAACGCGGCAACCGATAGCGCGGTAGACCGGACTAAGTCGTATCTTCAGTTAGGCTGCGAGGCAAGAGATAAATGGGTCGCGGCAAACCGGGAACGCCAACTTAAATTTGCAGGTAGGAGGTAGCCATGCCCTCAATACAAAGCACATACGCTGAAGCACCCACGAATGCATTCCCTGGTGCGACTGTTGATTTTCACGGGTTCCGCGATGACGAACCCGGTCATATCGAGGCAGGGGACTTAGACGCCGGGACGTTGGTCCAACGGGGTACACACCCGGACGGATTTATCGCCGCAACGGACGGCGAGTATATAGGCGTGCTTATTCGCGATAAATCCAAAGCCGGTGCGGCAACTGACCATGACCTCACTTACTCGCACGAGGAGCAGGTAACTGTACGTAAAGGTGGGTATATTAAGGTGAATTTCACCGGCACAGGGGACAAAGACGACGCCCTGTTGTACGATGACACCACTCTTGCCATTTCTGCTGGTACTGCTGGAGAAGGAGAGACACAGTTAACTGGTTGGACACTCGCAGAAAAAATGACAGCAAGCGGCGTTGCGAAAATTAGGATACCGATTTAAGGGAGGTACGATTATGCCTAATGGATACGGGGTTACGGACGCGGATACCGCGATATTTTTCGAGGAGCAATTGAAATTCATCGTGCCAGAGATGTATGAGGTCATCTATCCGAGCATGAAATGGCGCGATATTTTTCATGTGTCGAGTATGCGGCGACCGGGTACACCCAGCATCGAACGTCGTGCGGCTGACCGTCGTGGTGAGGCGGTATGGACGTCGAGTCAACCGTCTACGTTGCCGCGGGCTGATATCAGCACCAAGCGAATTACGTTCCCAGTTAAGGAGTGTGCCACGTCGTTCGCTTACACTGAACGCGACCTCCGTGTAGCCAAGTTGGCGGGCGAATCGCTGGAGCGCCAACAAATGGAAGCGGCGGTGGACGTCATTAATCGGCACCTAGAGACGTGTGTGTTCAATGGTGCGCCTGAGTTGGGGTTGGATGGGATTTTGACAAACTCGGAAATCACAAAAACGAATGTGTCAGCGACAGGTACAGGAGACGCTACCGCGTGGGATACCAAGCTCAGCAACCCAGATGATATTATCAACGACGTCACCACTATAGCGACGTTGCAGAAAGTCACAACCAAGGGCGAACACTCCGCAAAAAAACTAGGGTTGCCAATCGAACAGCGCGAACTTCTCGCTAATACACCTAGGTCATCAACCAGTGATACCACGCTGTTAGAGTGGATGGTGGCAAAACTGGAATTTTTGAGGACCACCGATGATGTTGTCGAGATTCGGCAACTCGCCGGCTCAGGTGATGGCGGCGTGGACCAATTTTTGCTATTCGATCCCGATCCCCGAATGATGGAGGTCGTGATTCCAATGGATGTAACGCCGCTAAAATACAGGGTGGAGGGCCTTGAATACATCATTCCATTAGTGGCAGAATTCTCTTCGGTGCACATTATGTACCCGAAATCACTATGGTTTGGTGCGGGTATCTAGGAGGGTACATGAAAATTGTAAACACAAGCGCGGGACAGTCAGTCGGGTTTATGCTCGGTCATGGGCTACGAAACCACGTCGAACTCCGGCCGGGGGAGAACCTCATAGAGGGTGAGCAATTAGAAAAACTCCTGAAACATCCGATGCTCAAGGCCTACCGTGATAGGGGCGTCTTGGTATACTCGACGCCCAAACGGGCGTCAAAAGCGACAGCACTGACACCACCCTCGGTTGACGAATGAGCATCACTCTATCCGATTTTCGTGCGGAATTCCCGGAGTTTGCGGGTACGTCCGACGCTCGTATCGAGAGTCTGATTGCCTACGCTGAGAGTCGGATAGATGAGACTAGGTGGAGCAATCAGTACGATATGGGGTTACTACTGCACACCGCGCACCATGTTGCGATGCTTAACTCAGCGGGGCCAAAAGCGGGGCCCGGCCCCGTTGCCGTAAAAACGATGGGCGGGTTGTCCGTTTCTTTTGCTGCGTATTTAGCATCGGCAGGGGGGCAGTCCCATCTAAAGGCGACTGCATACGGCAGGATGTTGCTAGACCTCTCTCAATCTATAGGACTGAGAGTAGACATAGCTAGGATGGTTACAGGGGTCAGGGTAAATGTCCCAGAAAATTGAACTAAATGCGGATACCAAATGGTCGGCAATCCCGAAGATAATGCGTGAGCTTGCCGAAATGCCTAACCTTAAAGTCGGTATACTCGAAGGTACAGGTGTGCATCCATACTCCTATCGTACGCTCATATCTGAGATAGGTTATTATTTAGAGTTTGGCACGGATATTGAAGTAGAAACTGCATGGGGTCCCGCTGAACAAGTACGTATACCCGCTCGCCCCTTCATCGGCAAAGCGATGAGAGAAAACGAAAAGAAGATAAAAAAAGCAATCGGAAAGAGTCTGGAGAAAGTGTTACAGGGACGTAGCAGCGGGATGCGAATATTTAATGCACTCGGGCTGATGCTACAATCGATGGTGAGGAAGGCCATCGACGACACCACGTACCCACCGTTAGCTGAGGCAACGCTCGAAAAAAAAGGGTACGAGAAATGGCACCCTCTCATTGAGTACGGGATCCTGAAGGGCGCTATCAGTTATGCGGAGGACAAGTGAAATGCTTGAACATTTTACGGAATACCTGGTAACCGCTACGCTGATAGAGTACGACAAGGGCAGTTGGGTTGATGGTGTGTATGTGTATGATGCTACTCCTTCATCCTCTGACATCCTGATATCGGAGCCACAGCCGGCCTCGGATAATGGCGTACAGCATCTGACATCGGGGGAGATGCGTAAGGATTGGTATGAGGTTTGGACTTCAGCGGCCATTAATCTCTGGGAGGACAACGCGGACCCTAGTCAGATTCAATGGGGTGGTAACACGTACGAGATTTCGAAAAAAGGTTCATGGGTGAACTATGAGGGCTTTAGCCGTCTCCTGGTAAAACGGGTGCAGCCTAATGAATAGCGCTGTAGTATATAGTTGGCTTAACGCTGTGACCGGTTTGACTACCATATGCCGGTCTAAGTCACATGGCCCTCGACCGACTGGCCCCGTGATATTGGAGTGGTCTCGTGTATCAGAGGTTGAGGTGAGCGCGCCTATTATGTTCGTTGACCCAGATGAGGGTGAAGAGTTTGACGCGGAACTTGTGTATCACACACGAAACGAATTAACTTTGGCCGTGAATTTGTACGGTAACGATGAAGACACGGTGTTAGGCTATCTACGGAAAATTCCGACAGCAATGAAAAAATCCGGGCCCAGAAAAATCCTGAATGCAGCAGAGGCGGTCTTTCTTAGGGCAGGGCCTTATCGTAATCTATCCGATTTTCCGGACACAAAGTGGAAAGTTCGGTATCAAATGGATTTAACATTTCTGGCTCATTTTGATGAAGCTGTAATTGAAGAGGACTTCTTGGTGGATGAAATTGAACTAGGTATCGAATTCCGACAAGAAGAGGGCAACACGATTGAAAAAACCATATCGGTAGGAGGAGACTAATGCCTGCACCCATTGACCGGTTTATCCCTGTGACCATCAACCTACAGGACGCATCTATCCCACAGGTATCATTTGGTACCGCGCTTGTCCTCATCGACGACGATTTAATCCCGCTAGATAAGCGGAAGTTGTTTACGTCTAGGGCAGGGTATTCGAATTTTGCCACAACATCAGACATTTATAAATTTTCACAGATATATTTCTTTCAGGACCTAGTGCCTGAGAAAGTCATGATTGGCCGGTGGGCTCAGTCGGCAACTAACCCATACTTCTACTGTGGCTCGCATGAGACATCGTATGCCGTATGGGAGCTTGTGGGTGATGGCTCATTTACGGTTACTGATGGTACGAACTCTGACATTATTACCGCTGTTGACTTTGACGGTATTACGGCGCTATCTCAGGTTCCAACAATCCTCACTGCTGCCATACAGGCAGTTGGAGCGCCAAACGTAACTGGCCTTAATACCTCAGCATTTGAGTTTGATTCTCAGAATCGGCTAGTCCTCCGTATGAGTACCAGCGGTTCATCGGCAGAAACGGTATCTATCGTATCAGGTGGCGGCGGTACTGACCTCACTACCTCATCCTACATGGACGTTGCGAATGGTGCGGCAGTAGCGGGTATCGACGCGGAGACACCTGCAGAGGCGTTGACCGCGATTAAAAATCTAGATGATAGTTTCTGGGAGGTCATGTGTGAGCGCTCGGCTACAGCAACACAGCTTGTAGGTTTAGCAACAGCAGCTGCCGGCTTCGGCAAGCACAGCACACTAGTTGAGACGTCAACCGATGCGGTCAACGATGCATCTACTACCGATTTAGGTTATCAGATTAAAGACGGGTCGATTTCACGCTGCCACACAATACACCACCAGCATACGACTGAGTGGCCGGATGCAGCGGCAATTGGGCGATTCCTCCCAGAAGAGGAAGGCTCCGCGTCGATTGATTGGAATGCACTGAATGGTGTGAAGGAGAGCAAACTCGCGGCAGACGGTGTATCCGGAACACACTTTAATGACACTGAAGTGGCAGCGCTTGAAGCCAAAAATTATAGTTACATTGTAAAACCAGGCGGTGGCCCCCCGATATTAAAAAGGGGTCGAGACGCCGACGGGTCAGAGCATAGACACGTCTTGGGTGCTGATTGGTGCGCAAAGCGCATACAAGAGGCCATCGCGTTAATGCGATTGAAAAACAAATCTACGAATTTTGACGATGCCACAATTCAGCAAATACGTGCAATTGTTGAGTATTACTTTGAGGAGGGTGTTAGCAGGGGTTTCCTCGTTAACACCGACGATCGGCCCCTCACTTATAACTTCCCGGAGGGTGACGACTTTACGTCTCAAGAGCGAGCGTCAACGCGTATGTCCTTGCCCAACGCGGCAATCGCGCATTTGAACGTCGCGGCGGAAACAATTGCGCTAACAATGACGTTCACCATTTAGAGGAGGACTCAAATGATATTCACGCCTTACGACCCCGAAAAATGCATAACCACCATAACTAGTCTAACTGCCGGCTCACACGTCGTGAAAGGGTGGGATACAGACACTATGTTTGAGGCAGAGTACGATGAAGAGATGGCGTCAACGCATACTGGTGTGGGTGGCTCGTCTAGACTTGTTATTCATTACAACGTATCAGGTGTCGCCCGTTTTCATCTATCTGACTATTCACCGTCTAATGATTTCTTTTTTGTGCTGTTTAAGACTCGTGGCCAGTTCGCCGTTAGTATGGTCGACATAAAATCCAAAGGACGAGTGTTCTTGTCGCGGGCTTGCCTCATCCACCAGGTGCCTCCGATGGTGATAGGCAAATCGCCAGGGCCAAACGTTTGGGGCATTAAATTTGCGCAGGGGATGATTAAGCACGCCGGCGGGTTAGGGATTGGGTTATAGATGCAAGAATTACCAAAAGATATTCAAGAGCTATTGGGTGTAAAAGAAGGCGATTTTCGAGACCAAATCGTATTTTCAGTCAAAGGGTTCGGTACGTCAGAAGCGGTGTATATCCTTCAACCGCTTACATGTAGAGAAAATCAAGAAGTGTACCATGACTCGTTGTATAAGGTCATCAACGCGGTAGGTCAGCTATTCAATGGTGACGAACAGGAGGGTCCTTCTGTTGCTGACTTTGCAAGGGCGGTGACCTCCATAGATAAGAAGACACTTTTTGAGCTTGGCGATAAATTATTGTGTAATGCGACTATTGTCTCAGACGGCGAGAAGCACAACCTTGGAAACCCGGCAACGTCCAACTACTATAGAGGTAGAGAAGATGAATACTACATAGCAGTAGGGTATGCGATAAAGGAGAATTACCCTAAAGTTTTTTTTACACTGAAGGACAAGTTCGGCGGTTTTTTGGACAAATTCATCAAAAAACTCAAAAGCGGTTCCACCCAAGTATTCCAAAATGCTCTCTCAATGATGGAACCCTCCTCTTCTACCGAGTAGCTAAATTTTGGGGGGTATCGCCCGATGAGGCAATGAAATGGCAATACAGGCATTATATTGACTACATGGAGTACGCGCTGATTGAGTGGGACATAGAGATGCAATACGCCGCATGGGAGGAGAGAGAAATTGAAAGAAGCAAGAAGGGTGCCAGATAATGTCAGTTAAATTAGTTGAATTTGTCGCCCGGCTTGGTTGGGATATCGATACAAAAAAAGTTAAAGAATTCAATAAGTCATTCGATAAGGTGAAAAGTACAGCCACAGGGATAACCAAAGCGGTGTCCTATGTTGTTGGGGCGTTTACGGGTTTTGCTGCAGTAACCGGACTTCAAATAGCCCGAAATTACAACCTCGCTAAATCAGTCAACATGTCAGTAGAGGCTTATGAGGCCCTAGGCGGTATAATGGGTGACATCGGCCTACAGGAGGAATCCGTCATTGACATGGCTAAAGAGCTGAACAAGCGAATAGGTATGAAAAAAGTATTGGGTGTCTACCCCGAGCTGGATAAAGCGCTTAAGAGCATTGGGGTAACATTCTCGGAACTTAAAGGGCTAAACACTGAACAGCAGTTCATTCGCGTCGCCGACGCACTAAAAAATCTAAAAGACGAACAAAAGGCAGCAGCACTCGCGGATAAATTCTTTGCTGAAAAAGGTACACAGGTAGTAGGGCTCCTGCGTATGTACGATGAATCTGTCGCAGAGCTGGTGAAAAAGCGTCAAAAACTCAACCTCTTAGACCAAGAAAGTCGCAAGGGCACCGTCGCGTTCAAAGGGGCGCTAGACGATGTAAGCGTCACAGTTCGATCATTAGGCGCATTAATTTTCGGTACTCTAGCTAAATCACTTGAACCTTTAATCCGAGCGTTCATCGACTGGGCAGCGGCAAACAGGCAGGTAATCCAATCGCGAATTAAAGTGTTTGCAGGGGAATTGGCAAAAATAATCCGGAGTGCCACTAAAACAATCAAATGGCTAGCAGAGGCGCTAAGCACGGTCGTCGATAAGGTGGGCGGGCTTCACAACGCAATCCGCCTACTGAAATATGCTTTTACGAGTTTAGCCCTAGTACGGGTGATTGATGCATTCATCAAGTTTAAAGCAGCAGTAAAAGCTGCAACGATATGGCAGACATTCCTTAATGCAGCCATTGCCCTTTGGCCTGCCCTCGCCGCCGCTGCGATATTCCTTATCGCGCTACTAATCGAAGATTTATACTACTTCTTTACCGGCGGGAAATCGGTAACAGGTGATTTTGTCAATTTTGTCAAAGGCTTATACCAGGAGATGGTTCTAGTAATGGAGGGGTGGATAGCCGATTACGCTGAATCGTTCAAAGCTTATTACGATGAGATGGTCCTCGTTGTGGAAAATGCGATTACAGCGGTGGCAGACTTTTGGGGCGGACTGTTTAATTTTCTTAAAACCGTAGTTACAGTGTTTATTAAATTTGTAATCGGCACCTTTCAAAATATGCCCGAAGCATTTGAAATTATTGGTGACACCATACTGAGCTTTTTCACAGGCATAATCGACCGAATAAAGGGCCTGTGGGACACCCTCACCAAATATTTCTCAAAGGGTATAGAGGTAACCGTCGATAAATTAAAGAGTGTACCGGTGGTCGGCGAACTGTTCGGTGATGGGGATGCAACCCCTGCCCCCGTATTACGTCCAAGTTTAGCCGCCCCTTCTCCTGCTGATTTTATGATATCCCCTCTAGTGGCGGCTAGCGCTGGAGCGTCTAAACAGACGAGCATACAGAATACGACTAAAATCGAAGCACCGGTGACTATAGTCCAGCAGCCAGGGCAAAACGGCGCAGATTTAGCAAGAGAGTTTTCATCCACACTAGAATTCGAGGTAGGCAAAGCAGCAAGAAACAACAGCACAGGGATAGAGTATTGATATGCCATTAGGGTCAGAATTCATAACGGGTGAACGTGAATTGAAAAAGCTCATCGGGGATGTGGCCCAAAATACAATTAACGATTTATCGATTGACGTATTAGTGGATTGTACGCCTGGTGAAACGTGGGATGTGTCGTCACACGGGGATGTAGAGTACAGTGCAGAGGATAACCGGGTAAAAAAACCCACATCCCTGAAATTGGAATGCATATTCACTGATTCGCCGCCGGATGTAAAAAGGCCCGTAACATGGCGTGAGAAGAAAGACATTTTGGAGGGCTACAAAGAATCCCAAGAAGTACTGGAAATTAATACTGAATATGATACGTACCCTAACATGCAAATCGTCTCATTCACTCCACGACGGACGCGTAGCACGGAGACAGCGTTGTTTGTCACCATTGAGTTTAGAGCGGTCAATATCATATATTCGGAGACTGTCGAGGTTGATGAAAAAATGATACCCAGACGTAAGCGTAGG
>Ga0180433_10008493_pt1 | contig 12764 bp, 12 predicted proteins | sample SS_ome_8_FD_132980 | JGI IMG/M metagenome (GOLD analysis project Ga0180433, IMG submission 132980) | Hypersaline lake sediment archaeal communities from the Salton Sea, California, USA - SS_1_D_1 metaG | ecosystem: Environmental > Aquatic > Non-marine Saline and Alkaline > Hypersaline >... | reverse complement strand
TCCAGATCGGCAACCCCATCGTCGAGAAGAAGATGACCGACGTACTTCTCCTCGCCCGCGACCGCGGCCTGTACTCCGCCATCACCGACTGCGGCGCAGGGGGCCTCTCGTCCAGCGTCGGCGAGATGGGCGCGGACCTAGGTGCGGAGGTCGACCTGGAGAAGGTGCCCCTGAAGTACCAGGGCCTCTCCTACACCGAAATCTGGATCTCCGAGGCCCAGGAGCGCATGACCCTGGCCGTCCCGCCCGAGCACGCCGATGAACTGCTGCGGCTGTTCGAGTCCGAGGACGTGATGGCCACCGTCATCGGCCGCTTCACCGACACCCGCCGCCTCGTCCTCCGCTACGAGGGCCGCGAGGTGGCGGACCTCGACATGGACTTCCTCCACCACGGCGTGCCGCGACGGGAACTCGCGGCCGAGTGGCGCCCGCCGCGCCACGAGGAACCGGACCTGCCCGAGCAGGACGACTACACCGAGGACCTCCTGGCCGTCCTCGCCGCCTGGAACGTCTGCTCCAAGGAATGGGTCGTCCGCCAGTACGACCACGAGGTCCAGGGTCAGACCGTCGTCAAACCGCTGGTCGGTTCGCGCGAGGACGGCCCCGGCGACGCCTGCGTCCTCACACCCATCCTCGGCAGCCGCAAGGGCCTGGCCGTCGGGTGCGGGATGAACCCGAAGTACGGCGATATCGACCCGTACTGGATGGCGGCGGCAGGCATCGACGAGGCCGTCCGCAACGTCGTGGCCGTCGGAGGCCGGCCCGACCGCGTAGCCCTGCTCGACAACTTCTGCTGGGGCAACTGCGACAAGCCCGACCGCCTCGGCTCGCTCGTCCTCGCCTGCAAGGCCTGCTACGACGTGGCCAAGGCCTACGGCGCCCCGTTCATCTCCGGCAAGGACAGCCTGAACAACGAGTACGACACCGGCGAGGGGACCATCGTCATCCCGCCCACCCTGCTCATCAGCGCGCTGACCCTCGTCGACGACGTGACGCGCTGCGTCACCGCCGACCTGAAGGCGCCCGGCAACCCGGTGTACCTGGTGGGCGAGACGCGCCAGCAGCGTGGCGGGACGCACTAGTTCGCCCTGCGGGACGCCGTCGGCATGGACGTGCCCAAGGTGGACCTGGAGACGGCCCCGAAGATTTTCTCGGCCGTCCACGCCGCCATCGCGGACGGGTGCGTCCGGGCCTGCCACGACCTCTCGGAGGGTGGCCTGGCGGTGGCGGCGGCCGAGATGGCCTTCGCGGCCGACCTCGGCCTGGAACTCGAACTCCAGCGCGTGCCGCGCGCCAGCGGCCTCCGAGACTACGGGCGCATCCTCTTCAGCGAATCGACTAGCCGGTTCCTCGTCGAGGTGGACCGCGAGCGGGCCGGCGACTTCGAGAAACACCTGAGCGGCGTGCCCTGGGGACGCGTCGGCGAGGTCACGGGCTCCGGCCGGCTGGTCGTCGCCGGCGTGGGGGGCGGGGTGGTGATTGACGCATCCTGCGCTCGGATGCGCGAGGCCTGGCAGGCGCCGCTCAACTGGTAGATGCCACTGTTCGCCGCGTCGCTCGCGACGCGCGTGCCGTGATGTGAGGTATCCCAATGCCCGTCAAAGCCCTGGTCCTGCGAACCGCCGGCACGAACTGCGACTGGGAAACCTGCTTCGCGTGGCGCGAGGCGGGGGCCGAGGCCGACCGCATTCACATCAACCGCCTTATCGAGGAGCCGCGGCGGCTGGACGAGTACCAGATTCTGACCGTCCCGGGCGGGTTCAGTTACGGCGACGACATCTCGGCCGGCAAGATCCTGGCCAACCAGGTTGTCCACCACCTGGCCGACGCCGTGGCCGACTTCCTCGCCCGGGACCGGCTTGTCCTCGGCATCTGCAACGGGTTCCAGGTGCTGGTGAAGGCCGGCCTGTTGCCGGGCGGCGACGACGGCCGGCCGTCGCTCCACCAGGGCGCCACCGTCACGGCGAACGACCGCGGCCTCTTTGACGACCGCTGGGTCCGCCTGCGGACCGACACGGACCGGTGCGTCTTCCTGGAGAAGGGCGAGGTGCTGGCGATGCCCATCGCCCACGCCGAGGGCAAGTTCGTCCCCGCCGAGGACGTGTCGCTGGACGCCCTCGACGCCGCCGGCCAGGTGGCCGTCCGCTATGTCGGCCCGGACGGCGAGGCGGGGGCCGGCTTCCCGTGGAACCCGAACGGGTCGGTGGGCGACGTGGCCGGCCTGTGCGACGCCTCGGGCCAGGTCCTCGGCCTCATGCCACACCCGGAGCGGCACCTGTTGCCGTGGCACCATCCACAGTGGACCCGCCGGCCGGCGGTGGAGGAGGGCGACGGCCTGCGCCTCTTCCGCCGCGGCGTGGCGTACTTCGGGTAATCATTTCGCCATCTCGCATTGCGCGGTGGGTCTCCGCACCCACTGCGCGTAAGCACGTCATTCTGAGCGAGCGAGGCGAACGAAGAATCTCGCCGTGGCCATTGTCGCTACGAACAGCATCAAGGCGAGATTCCCGTTCGACTCGGCTTCGCCTCGCTCAGGGCAGGCTTCGTCGCGGCCAGCCGGCGGCGGGCCGTTCCTCAGCATGACACATTGGGCATTGACTTTCGCTCATGCACTACTTGCCGTCGCTCTGCGCCAGGTGGAGTATCTTCCGCGCTTCGTCAGGATCGCTCATAGATGCGCCTTCCGATCAGCAGGAGCGTGCCCACGCTGTGGCCGGCGTGAGTGCCCCACAAGTTCACTTCGTCCTGGCGGTGAAGCAGGGTATCCACCGGCAGGCGGTGTTCGGCGACTGAATATTTCCCTGAGGTGCAGTGTTCTCGGTCTTTGAACATTGGCATTGAACATGCGCAGCCGCATTCCGCACTTGACCGCCCCCACCGGCCGTCTATAATCGCCGTTTCAGCCCGCACCCTCCCCCCGCGCGGGGACGACCATGAACGTCAGTTATCAGTGGCTCACGGATTACGTCGAGACGGACCTCGGATACGTCGAGGCCGCCCGGGTCCTTACGCGCATCGGCCTGAACGTCGAGGAGATCGAGGACCTGCCGGAAGGCGACGGGATGCTCGACGTGGAAGTGACGAGCAACCGTCCGGACTGCCTCGGGCACGTGGGGGTGGCGCGGGAACTGGCCGCCGCCGTCGGTTCGCGCCTCACCTTGCCGCCCGTCGATTACGAGGAGGCCGACGTGCCGGTTGACGACGCCGTCAGCGTTCGCGTCGATTGCCCGGACCTGTGTCCGCTGTACACCGCCCGCCTGGTTCGCGGCGTGACGGTCGGGCCGAGCCCGGCGTGGCTCGCGAAGCGGCTGGAGGCGGTGGGCCTGCGGCCGGTGAACAACATCGTGGACGTGACGAACTACGTCCTGATGGAGACGGCCCAGCCGCTGCACGCGTTCGACTTCGGCCGGCTGGAAGGGGCGACGATCATCGTTCGCCGGGCCGCCGACGGCGAGCAGTTCTACGCCATCGACCACACCCGTCACGCGCTCGCGCCGGAGCACCAGGTCATCGCCGATGCGAAGCGGCCGGTGGCGCTGGCGGGCGTCATGGGCGGGGCCGAGACCGAAATCAGCGACGCCGCCACCGACGTGCTCGTGGAAGCGGCGGTGTTCGACCCGCTGAACATCCGGACCACCAGCCGGGCCCTGGGCCTGGCGAGCGATTCCAGTTACCGGTTCGAGCGCGGCGTGGACGCGGCCGCGACCGACCGTGCCAGCCGGCGGGCGTGCCGCCTCATCCGGGAGGTGGCCGGCGGACGGGTCTTGCGCGGCGTGGTGGCTGTCGGCGAGCCGCCCGCCGAGCGCACGGAACGGGTGCTCCGTGTGGGGCGCATCGAGACGGTGCTGGGCCTGGCCGTCCCGGCCGAGACGGCCGCCGACATCCTCCGCCGCCTGGAACTGGAGGTGCTGGAGCAGGACGCCGAGCGCATCCGCGTCCGCGTGCCCACCTGGCGGCCGGACCTTACTCGCGAGATTGACCTCGTGGAAGAGATCGCGCGGCACTGGGGATACGACCGCATCCCCGAGAGCCGCAGCCTCCCCATCGCCGTCTCGCCGCCGAGCCGAGACGAACGTGTCCGGGCCATCGTGGGTCATGTGCTGACGGCCGCCGGGTACTTTGAGGCGACGACGTTCAGTTTCACCTCGCCGGGGCGGGCGGTGCGGTTTCGGCGCGACGACGTGACGGCCGCGCCGCTCGTCTGCCGGGGCACGGCCCTGGCGCTGCGGGAGGCGCTGGTCTCCGGCGTGGTCGAGTCGCTCCTGGTGAACCAGAACGCGGGCGAGCAGGACGTGCGGCTGTTTGAGGTGGCCAAGCGGTTTGTCCCTGCCGTCGTCCGGGACCTGCCGCACGAGGAGAAGAGGCTCGCCCTGGCCGGGCCGGACGATTTCCGGACCGTCCGCGGCGTGCTGGAAGCGCTGTGCGAGGCCCTCTGCCTCGCCGACCGCGTGACGTTCGCCCCGACCGAGCGCTACCCGGACCTTGAGCCGGGCGCGGCAGCGGAGGTCCGGCTCGACGGCGAGGTCATCGGCATGATCGGCCGCGCCAGCGAGGAGGCCGCCCGCGCCTTTGACCTGGACGGGCCGCCCACGGTGTCCGAACTCTCTTACGAGGGCCTGGTCGAGGCCGCCGCGCTGGAGCCGTCGGTCGCGCCCCTGCCCCACTTCCCCGCCGTCACGCGCGACCTGGCCGTCGTCGTGGACGAGGCGGCGCCCTGGGCCGATTTGGTTCGGACCATCGAGGGGGCCGACGTCGCGGAACTGGAGTCCGTCGAGCCGCTGGAGGTGTACCGCGGCGAGCAGGTGCCGGCCGGCAAGAAGAGCGTGGCGCTTCGGCTGACGCTGCGGCGTCCGGACGGCACGCTGACCGGCGAGGCCGCCGACGCCGCCCAGAAGCAGGTGTTCGACGCTCTGGAGCGCGAGGTCCGGGCGACCCTCCGCCGCTAGCCCACCCGCCTTGTGCCACGGCCGGGCAAGACCGGCCGTGGCACATCGGCACAATGCACGGCCGGACAAGACCGGCTGTGGCACATGCGGACCGGCTGTGGAACACGGCCGTTTCAGACCGTTCGCCTCCAAAAGCGACTGAACCCGCCCGTCCTTTCTTGCCGAAAAAGGGGTGGCCGCACCGCTGCCCCTGCCAGATGCCACGAGCCGTTCCCCTGCCCACGAGGTCGAATCCAGGCCGATGGACACCGATTTCCACGTCCAGGTGCTGCACGATGCCGCCGACATCCTCAAGGGCCTGATGCAGGTCGGTATCCACCTCTCCTCGATGCCGGACCGCCGGAAGATGCTCGACATGATCCTGCACGAGTCGCGGTCGCTGGCCCGGGCCGAGGCCGGCAGCCTGTACGTGCTTCGTCACGGTCGGCTGCGGTTCGTGGCGGCCCAGAACAACCGTCTCGGCGAGGGCGACCTCTCGAAGGTCTTCCTGGACCACGAGATTCCCGTCACCGGCGACTCGCTGGCGGGCTTCGTGGCGTCCACCGGCCGGGTCGTCAACATTCCCGACACCGACCGGATGGACCGCGATTGGCCGTTCCGCATCAACCGCGACTTCGACCGCGCCAGCGGGTACCACACGAAGAGCATCCTGGGCATTGCGCTGAACCGTCCGGACGGCTCCTGCGTGGGCGTCCTGGAACTGCTGAACCGCCTGGACTCAGACGGCGGCGTCGTGCCGTTTCCGAACGCCGAGGGCAGCGGCATCCTGTCGCTGGCGTCGATGGCGGCCGTGACGATTCACAACGCCCTGCTCCAGGAGGACCTGAAGGCGGCCCACCTCGACACGATCATCCGTCTCTCGGTGGTGGTGGAACACCGGGACAACGCGACCGCCCAGCACATCCGTCGCATCAGCCGGACCGCCAAAATCCTGGCCGAGACACTTGGCCTGGACCAGCACCAGGTGGAACTCATCGAATGCGCCGCCCCGATGCACGACATCGGGAAGGTCGGCATCCCCGACCTCATCCTGCACAAGCCCTCCGCCCTGACGGCCGAGGAACGCAAGAGCATGGAGCAGCACACGCTCATCGGGGCGGACATCCTCGGCCACCCGGACAACGCACTCATCGCCATGGCCCACGACATCGCCATCAGCCACCACGAACGGTGGGACGGAAACGGGTACCCGAAGGGCCTGGCGGGGGACGCGATTCCGCTCTCCGGCCGCATCGTCTGCCTGGCCGACGTCTTCGACGCCCTCCTCTCGAAGCGCTGCTACAAGGACCCCTACGGCATCGAGACCGTCCGCGACATCCTGCGGTCCGAGTGCGGCAAACAGTTCGACCCGGTTGTGGTCGACGCCTTCTTCCGCGCCGAACAGCAAATCCTCGAAGCCTATCACGCCGAGGAAGACTCCCCCGAGCAGGCCGTGGTGACGCCGACCCATTCCCCGGCCCCGGCCGGCAGCCAGGGATAGAGCATTTTCACTTCTGGCGGAAGGGCGGCAGGTCGGAGCCTGCCCCCGAGCGCGGCCGAGGGGCCCCTGCCGCGCTTTTCTCTGCCGCCGCCTTCACGCAGGCAGCGCTTCGGAATTCCCATGGCGCTCCGGGCCGGAGGCGGTTTAATAGCACCGAGACCCCGGCCGGCGCCGGCCCATGCCGGGTTTCCTGCGAGTCCGGATGCGCCCCATGAAGTCCATCATCCGAAGCCTCCGGCACCGGAACTTCCGGCTGTACTTCTTCGGCCAAGGGCTGTCGGTGACCGGCACGTGGATGCAGAGCGTGGCCGTGGGCTGGCTGGTGTACGACATGACACGCTCGAAGGTACTGCTGGGAGTGGCGGGATTCGCCTCGCAGATTCTGACGTTCGCGGTGGCCCCGTTCGCGGGCGTCCTGGCGGAGCGATGGAACCGCCGGCGAACCATCCTTGCCGCCCAGGTCCTGGCCATGGCCCAGGCGCTGGCCCTGGCGGCTATCACCTTCACCCTGCCAGAGGAGCAGATTGACAGTTGGGTACCGATCTGGCCAATCCTGGCCCTCTGTATCTTCACGGGCCTGGTTCGCGGGTTCGAGGTGCCGACACGGCAGTCGTTCATCGTCCAGATGCTGGAGGACCGGGCGGACCTGCCCAACGCCATCGCCCTGAACTCGTTTCTCGTGAACACGGCCCGTCTGGTCGGACCGCTCATCGCGGGCGGCATCATCTGGGCCGCGGCCGAGTACGGCGAGAGCGAGCACGGCGAGGCCGCGCACGGCGAGGGCGTCGTCTTTCTCATCAACGGCGCCAGTTACGCCGCGATCATTGCCGCCCTCCTCGCGATGCGGATCGCGCCGCGCCGCCGGGCACCGGCCGGAAATGTCCTGGCGGGCCTGAAGGAGGGCTTCGCCTACGCCTGGCACACGCCGATGATTCGGACCGTGCTCGCGCTGCTCGCCCTGACGAGCCTGGTGGCCATTCCCTACTCGAACCTCCTGCCGGCCTTCGCCAAGGACGCCCATCTGCTGGCCGGCGGACCGGACACGCTCGGTTACCTGAGGGGCGCCGCCGGCGTGGGGGCCCTCATCGCCGGCGCCCTGCTGGCCTACCGCCGCCAGGCCGTCCCGCTCCGCAGAATCCTGCTCGGTTCAGCCGTCCTGTTCGGCGTGGGCCTCATCGCGTTCGCCCTCCTGGCCCGCTACGAGAGCAGCCTGTGGCTGGCGTTGCCGGTCGTGGTGTGGGTCGGCCTGGCGATGACCGCCCAGATGTACGCCAGCAACACGCTGCTCCAGACCACGTCGGACGAGAACAAGCGCGGCCGGGTGATGAGCCTGTACACGATGGCGTTCATGGGGGTGATCCCGTTCGGCGCGATGCTGACCGGTTGGCTGGCCGAGGTGCTCGACGCTCGCCTGGCGCCGCTCGGGTCGGCCTACGAAGGGCTCGGCGCACCGCTCGTCGTGGCGGCGGGCGGGGCGATCCTGATGATCGGCACCCTTCTACTGGGCGGTCGGCTCCCCAAGGGAATCCGTGCAGGCCCGCCCACCGCCGAGGGCATCGAACCCGCCGAGTAGCCCCACCCTGTCGCGCGGCGGGTCTCCGCACCCGCCGCGCGGGAACGATACCCTCACGCCCGACCCTCGCGGCGCTCCGGCTTGACCGCACGAACGTAACACATTGGCGGGACGCGGGTCCACTGGAACCGTTCGACGGCAAAGCCGGCCGAGGCCAGCGCTTCGTGGACGTCCCGCGCCTCGAACGGCACGTGGCCCCACCACCGGTTCAGCCACAGGGGACGGTCCGAGAGCAGCGCCTCCTCGAAGGCGAAGGCACCGCCGGGCGCCAGAACGCGGTAAACCTCCCCGATGGCTTCCCGCCACGCCGCGACGTGATGCAACATGCCGAACAGGACGACGGCGTCGAACGAGGCGTCCGGAAACGCCAGGGCCGACGCGTCGCCGCCGACCAGCGAGATGGGCCGGGCCCCGGCGTCGCGGAGGTGTCGCGGCGGTCGGACGAGCGTCCGCCGCGCGTGCCGCAGCATCGCCGGGTCGAGGTCAACGGCCACCACGGCGTCCGGCGCCAGGGCGCGGCGTAGGAGCAGCGCGCCGTAGGCGTCGCCACAGCCGATCTCCAGCACCCGGCTCCCGGCTCGCAGGGCGACGCCGTCGAGTACACGGGGGACCTCCAGCCGCCGCAACATCCAGCGGCGGACGGGTGACCGCATCATGAGTTTTTCCAGCCACCGCATCCGCATCCGTTAGGCCTTCGATGAGACGCCCGGAGCCCCTTTCTTTCCGTAACCGGGCGCGGTATGGTAACAGTGGAAGCGTACCATGAACCCCGTCAGAACGAAAGGGAACCCATGGCTGACTACGTGAAACGCGCCCGGCAGATCGTCAAGGACGTGGTGAAGGAGTTCGAGCCGGCGGGCGACCACGCCGTCTCGGCGGGTCGGGAGATGCTGCTCGCCCTGCGGGCGGCCGTCGACGCCGAGATCAACCTCTACGACCGCACCATGCGGAAACGCGAGGGCGGCGAAGGCGACGAACGCCAGGAGCCGGTCGAGCCCGAACCCCTCGCCCAGCCGGGCGGACCGGACGAAGCCGAGTGACTCCGGTCAACGCCCACGGCTAAGCAACAAACGTGTCATCCGTCCGCCAGGTCAAGGCGGAGGAAACATATCACACGCGCTGCACAGGAAAGGAGAGTGACGCAATGATGCGGAAAGGGGCATGGATTGTTGCTGCCGTTGCCCTGGCCGCCGGCGTCCTGTTGGGCGCCCAGGCGTCGAAAAAGGCGACCTACGTGGATCATCGTTACGGCTTCGCGATCGAAGCGCCGGACTTTCCCGGCTCGGGGAAGGTTCCCGTCGTGATGCCGCTGGCGATGTCCGGTCCCGCCAAGGACGGTTTCAGCAGCAACGTCAACGTCATGGTCCAGCGCGTCAAGACGACGCGCGACGCATACCGCCGGCAGACCCACGGCCAGTTCAAGGCCGCCGGGTTCACGGTCAACGAAGACCGCGACGTGAGAGTCTCCGGCAAGAACGCACTCTGGATCGACTACGAGGGCCAGCGGCAAGGCAAGGCGCTCCGTTGGCTGGCCCTGGCGGTCATTGACACCGACCGGGTGCTGCTGATCACGTGCACCTGCCCGAAGGACCGCTTCGCGGCCCATAAGGCGGCGTTCACGACATGCCAGGAGAGTTTCCATCTCCTCGGCGGAGAGGGAGCGACGGAATAACCGGCCTCGGCCGCTCAGGCCAGCTGGGTGTCACCCCGCCGCTTCCCCGACCGCGTGGAGGACTCGCTCGGCCAGGTCCGCCTTCGTGACACCGGTGAGCGGTTCGCAGGAACCGTCGCGGCGGATGAGCAGGGCGTCCTGGCGGTCCGCGCCGATGGCGGCCGGCGAGTTTGCCACCACTAGGTCCAGGTCCTTGGCCTGGAGTTTCGCCCGGGCGCGGGCTTCCAGATCCTCCGATTCCAGGCAGAAGCCGACCAGCACCTGCCCCGGCCGGCGTCGGCGGGCCATCTCCGCCAGGATGTCCGGCGTCGGTTCCAGGTCCAGCGTCCGCGGGGCGGCGGCCTTCCTGAGTTTCTCAGCCGAAGGGGCCGCCGGCCGGTAATCCGCCACGGCCGCGGCCGCGAGAAAGACGTCGCAGGCGCCGAACCGGTCGGCGACTGCCTCGTACATCTCCCGGGCGCTCGTGACGCGGACCAGGTCATCGACCGTCGGCGGAACCGTCCCGACCGGGCCAAGGACGAGCGCCACGCGATGGCCCGCGCCCTTGGCAGCCTCGGCCAGGGCCGCGCCCATCCGGCCCGTGGATGCGTTGGAGAGGTAGCGGACCGGGTCAAGGTACTCGCGCGTCGGGCCGGCGGTGACGAGGAAATGCATGGCACACGAATGTCCAATGTTCAATGTTCAATGCTCATCGGCCGGCCGCGCCCTGTGTTTTCCGTGTTGAGCATTGGGCATTGAGCATTCTACGCGGTTGACTCCAGCGCCCGGGCGATGGCCGCCAGGATTTCCTCCGGTTCGGCCATGCGGCCGGTGCCCTCTTCGCCGGAGGCCAGCCGCCCCGTCTTCGGGCCGACCATAACCGCGCCGCGGGTTCGCAGCGTCTCGCAGTTGGTCTGCGTGGCCAGGTGATTCCACATCCGCTCGTGCATGGCGGGGGCGAGCACCAGGGGGGCCCCAACGGCCAGCAGGGTGCTCGTCAGCAGGTCGTCGGCGATGCCGTGGGCGGCCTTAGCCAGCAGGTCCGCCGTCGCCGGCGCCACCGCCACGACCTCGGCCCGGTCGGCCAGGGCTATATGCGGGGCCGGATGGCCCTGCGGCGCCGTCCACAGGTCGTCGCAAGCGGGCCGGCCCGAAAGGGTGTGGAACAGGAGCGGTGTGACGAACCGCTTCGCCGACGCCGTCATCACCACGGTCACGCCGGCGTCCGCGCGGGCCAGGGCCGACACCAGGTAGGCCGCCTTGTACGCCGCGATGCCTCCCGTGACGCCGACGAGGACCTCGCGACCGGCCAAGGCATCGAGGTTGGGCGAAATGTCGGACATGGGCGGTCTCCCGACGGGCCGCGCGGCGCAAGCGCCGCGGCGAACACGGGTAAGCGCGGTGGGTCTCCGTACCCACCGCGCTCGAATGACTATGCGCGGCGGGTGCCCCTCGGCGGCGCTCGGGACAGGCTCCGACCCGCCGCGCAACATTTCGGGCACCGCCGCGAACGGGGCCTACGCTTCCTCGCCCTCGGCGGGTTCCTGCTCGCCGAGCAGGACCTCGCGGGCGGCCTCATCGGGGGCCTCGAGGGTAATCTTGCCTTCGAGCACCTCCTGGACGACCGCCTCCATGAGGGTCTTCTCGCCGCGCTCCACGAGCAGCGGGGCCCCGAGGGTCACGTCCACGAGCCGCTTTTGCACGAGGACGGCCAGTTTGAACCGCCCGCCGACCTTCTCGACCACCTCGTTGCTCTTGAGGGCTTCAATCACACCTGGTTCCTCCGCGTTTCGATCCATTTTACCACACGCCGTACGGCCTCTTCCAGCCGGTCGTTGACGACTTCCACGTCGTAAAAGCCCGACTCCCTGGCCGCGTGGACCTCCTCGGCCGCCTTCTCGAGGCGGCGCCGGACCGCCTCGTCCGAATCGGTGCCGCGATCGAGGAGCCGCTCGCGCAGCGCGCCGGGGTCGGGTGCGAGGACGAGGACGGCCAGGGCATCCGGGTACTTGCGTTTGATCTGGATGCCGCCCTGGACGTCAATCTCCAGCAGGAGCAGGCCGCCGGCCCGGTGTGCTTGCTCGACCTCCTCCACCGGCGTGCCGTACAGGTGCCCGAAGACCTCGGCCCATTCGACGAAGCGTCCGCGCTCGATGTCTGCCCGGAACGCCTCTTCGGTGAGAAAGTAGTAGTCTTGGCCGTCCGTCTCGCCCGGGCGTTTTGGTCGTGTCGTGGCGCTGATGCTGATGGGCAGGCCGAGGCGGTCGGCCACCGCCCGGCAGATGCTCGTCTTGCCGGCCCCGCTCGGGCCGCTGATGACGACCAGGTGCCGGCCGATGGCGGGGCCATCGGTTTCGGACGGCGAGGGGGCGGGGATGTTGCCGGCCTGGCTCATTCGATGTTCTGGGCCTGTTCGCGGAGCCGGTCCACGGAGGCCTTGATCTCGACGGCCTCACGGGCGACGGCGGCATCGCCTGACTTCGCCCCGATGGTATTGACCTCGCGGTACATTTCCTGGGCGATGAACTCACACTTTCGGCCGACGGGTCCGGCCGCCTCGATCAACTCGCGGAACTGCCGGACGTGGCTGGCCAGACGGGCGAGTTCCTCGCTGACGTCGGCCCGTTCCGCGAAGAACGCCACCTCGCGGGCCAGAACCTGGTCGTCCGGGGCCACCTCCATGCCGTCTAGCAGCGCCTCGACGCGGTCCTGGAGCCGCCGCCGGTACTCCTCGACCATCTGCGGCGCGCGGTCGACCAGGGCGGCGGCGCGGCGGTCGATGTCGTCCAGGGCGGCGGTCATGTCGTCGGCGGTGGCCCGGCCCTCGGCGTCGCGCATGCGGTCGAGTTCCTCGAAGGCCTCGCGGACGGCGGCCTCGATCTCCTCCGGCAGGTTCGGGATGCCGGTCAATCGGCCCTCCGCCTCACCGACGACGCCCGGCAGGGTCAGGAGGGCATCGTCCGAGACCCCCGGGGCCGAGGCCTCCAGGTCCCGCCGGTACGCATCCAGCAGATCGGTATTGACGGGGACACGGGCGGCAGGGCCGCGCGGCTCGACGGTCACGTTCACCGTGACGGTGCCGCGGCTGACGGCCTCGCGGAGGAGCGCCTCGAT
>Ga0180433_10008491_pt1 | contig 12769 bp, 29 predicted proteins | sample SS_ome_8_FD_132980 | JGI IMG/M metagenome (GOLD analysis project Ga0180433, IMG submission 132980) | Hypersaline lake sediment archaeal communities from the Salton Sea, California, USA - SS_1_D_1 metaG | ecosystem: Environmental > Aquatic > Non-marine Saline and Alkaline > Hypersaline >... | reverse complement strand
CCTCTGTTTTGCGAATCTTAGGGGAGCTAACCTTGAGGACGCTGACTTCGAAGGGGCTGACTTCGAAGGGGCTGACCTTGAGGGTGCTTACCTTAGAGGTGCTAACCTTAGGGGTGCTGACCTAAGAGGAACAATTTTTTAAGGGGTGGATTATGATACTATATAGAGTTGAGAACACAGAAAATATAGGGTGCTACTTAGCATTCCATTGTAGTTTAGAAGTGTTGGAAATGATTGCAAGACACGAACAACAATATCCGGATGTTCATCCTAATCCCTCGAACGATGAGGGTATATTAAGACCTATTGATAGTAGTGAACAGTGTGCTTTCAGTGATATGGAGCAGTTGTTGGATTGGTTTACGGAGTCCGAATTAGAAATACTCCGTGAGAATGGGTTTAATATAGTGGAATTCGAAGCAGAAGTAACAGCTATTGGAGCTAAACAAGTGCTGTTTAAGTCAGACAGCAGGAAGGATATGATAAAATGTTAGCATTAACTGGACAAGACGTAATAGACCATATAAAAACTCTAAGTATTGTAGAACCAGATGTAAAAGTGGTGAAAAAAGATATGCTTTTATTTGCCAGAACCTTTGGTACTGAAAAACAAGTGATGCAATTAAGTAAATACTTCACTCAAATTTTAATGTATATAGCAGAAGGAGAATAGATTATGAGTATAAGAGCACATAGAGTAATCGAGATTGTAACAGGTGATATAGACTTCAACCTGTGGAACGATGAAGAGGTTGTAAACCTGTTAGGTGATAACCTTTTTAGCTCCCTCAATATGGATGGTTGCGGATTGGTGGAATTGATAGAACCGGTTATTGAAGAAGCATTAGATAAAGCTACACAGGAACGGACTAAGGAAATCTTGGAGAAAATGCTACGAGATGCACAAGCTAATGGTGGTTACATAACTTATTATTGTTATTAAAAAGGAGAATAGATTATGAGTTTACTGGCGATTAGAATAGTAGATATTCAACACGATAACAAGGTTGTAGAGTTAAATGAATTAACTGAAACCGCTCTTGTTTCGTTAATCCCTGAATGTGATAAACTAATTGATGATATTAGGGATGCATATAGAGCACATATCGAGGAAGGTGGTGAATTATGACTATAGAATTTGAGATTTATTATGATGACTTGACTGATGAAGCACAGGTAAGGTTTGATGAGCGATTTGGTTCGCCCGAAGAATTTAACCACGACATTACACCGTTGGCCGTTTACCAGGCAGAAGCTGAGGAAGTCGAAACCGGTGAAAAGATTAGGGACATCAACGAGCTAAAGAGATTAGCATCAAGGGATTTGGGTGTGTCCTGCTATATATTACTAAACGGTGGTCTACGAAGTAGCAAACATATAACCTATTTTGACAATCACTTCTACGTATTTAGTTTTATAGATAGTACTGAGCAGAGACTCACGGAAAAAGAATTGATTGAGAATACTAATATAGCCGAAGCTATGGCTAAAGGTTGTTTAATTAGAGATAAATAAGGGGGTATAGAAAATGATAGTAGAGATATGCGAAACATTATGTAAAATTGTAGAGGTCGAAGCTGAGAATGACATCGAGGCAATAGAAGAGGTTAAAAAAGAATATGAAAAGGGTAATATTGTAATGGATTGGGTAACATACGAAAAGGTAGATTATAGGGTTATTTAAGGGGATAGAATTATGGCGAGAAGTGTTGAAACAATTAGTGGTGCAGAAACAATTTACTTTAATAGCGGGTGCCTGCAGAATGAGTTTGATTGGGATTATATTATCACTAACTTACAGACAGAATTAAATGCAAGATACCCCAGTCTCCTCAAACCAGATACGAGGACGTGGGAGGAGTATCCGTATAGGGAAACGTTGCTGCTGGTGGAAAACTACCATATAAGGGTTAGTATCTCTGGGTACTGTGGGGTAGGTGTCGTTTGCTTGTATGTTAGTCCCTGTAGTGAGTACCCTGAGATTTCGAGATACTGGTTATATCAGAATTTATTGGGGTTAGAAAAAACTATTAAACGATGTCTCCCTGAGACTCTTAATAAAGTTGGTACGTTTAGTAATGGTGAATCAGTGTATAAGATTGAGAATTAAGCAAAGGTGAAATTTTTTAAGGAGAACAAGATGGATAGTAGTATAGGGTTTGCAGGGTCGAGTGCCTCATTGTCGAGGCCGAGTTGGTCAAGTTTCGGTAGGTTCGAGGCATACAAGCACAAACATCTTAAAAGGCCAGTGAAAACGAAAGACGGTAAGCGAAGGTATATAGTAAGGGATTATTATGTTAGGAGTAAAGGACTGAATTAACCTTAGTTTAGGAGATAAAATGCTAATAAACAAAAAAGCAGTGCGAGACTATATACTGAGGACGGTATCAGAAAAACGTACAGGATGGGACTGTACACAAGTATCACCTAAGGTATTGAGTTTACTGGATGCGAAGTTAAAACGTATAATAGACAGGGGCGTTTGGCAACATTCGTCTGCTGGTAAGACCTTTAGAGATTTGATATAGGGGGTAGTATGGCTAAAATTTGTACAAAATGTGGGACAGAATATCCCGCAACTATTGAATATTTTTATAGAGATAGACCGGATAGATAATGACGGTCATTATGAAAAAGGAAATATCCGGTTTGTAACGCCGAAACAAAATTGTGCTAATAGAAGGAGATTATATGATGGATAAATTATTTAAACTAACCATACACACTAAAGATTCGGAATGTATCGTATCTGCAAAGGATGAAGAAAGTGCAGCAGAAAAATATTGGAACAATGAAATTGATGAGTGGATTTCTTTTGAGGGAGTCCGACAACCAGAAGTGATTGTTGAGGAGATTATATGATGGATGCAAAAATAATATGTAAATGTGGAGAAATACTATACCCAGTAATCGTGGGTGGGCAATGGCAGTATCTTTTCACGGTTACCTGTAATGTTTGCGGTAAAACTTGGGAGCTAATAGATGTAGATTTAGAAACTGATGAGGATATAGAAAATGACTAAACTATTAGTGGTATGTTTGTTTTTCCTGGTTGGGTGTGGGGTTTCAAGACCATTCCCTGAACAGTTAAAGACTGCACCAGTATATTACATGGCTGCTTTACCAGAGGATAAACCGGATTGGGCTGTGGGTTATTACGTACCGTTTTGTAACCTAATATATGTGAAAAAACCTTTGTCTATCTTTGAATATATAAGACTTATTTCTGTAGGGTTAAATAAGCAGGATATAGTCAACCACGAATACGCACATGCTTTAGACTATTGGGTGTTTAACAACCGCCACGGGTTATGGGTAGAATTCAACGACCATCGTGAGTTAGATGAGATAGTCCGGCTCGAAGAATTTGCAGATAGAGTAGTAAAATATTTAAAAGGAAAAGATGATGTTGAATTAGAAAATTATTTAAGGGAGATTGAAAATGAAAAAACCAGAAGCAGTACTGAAGGCCAGAGTCATGGCAGAGGAGCACAGCCAACCAATTATAATATTCAGCCACTCAGACGATGACTTTGACCTTTGCTCAGCACGACACTTCAACCGGTTGCTAAAGTACCATTCTCACGTCGTGAGGGAATTAATGATTATGCCGGATGGCACGGTTGTACAGTGAGGTTAACGGTTATAGAATCTGTAACGAGGACTAGTAAAATGGCATACTATTGAAGGGACGTGTAATATGACAGAACAGGAAATTAAAATATACAAACTATGTTCACCGGATTTCGAAGCTAAAACTCAGGTGGAAGCAGCAGGAATTTTGGATATAAGCCAGCAACGAGTATCCCAAATCCTAAGGAAAATATATAGAGAACACCCAACTCTTATACCTACAAAAATTAAACATCCAAAGACGATAAGGTTCGAGGAGTACTTGAGTGATAAGGTTATTCATAAATTTTAGGAAGGGGGGCTACTTCATTGATAACCACTTTAAACTTATATAGAAAGAAGCACGGTTGGGAAAAGCCCCCCATCCAGTTAGGGGCGTAAATGAAGATTGATTATTGGACGGTAACTACTTTAAGTTGGTTGGCTTTAAGAGCGTTAGCCGATGTAGTACTAATAGTTTGGAGGTTGTTGAAATGAGTGAGAGGATGGAAGATATTGCACCGGGGGCACAGGAAATTAAAAAGGAAGCAGGGTGCCCCCGGGGCACTAAATTTGATGGTGGTAAGAATCGGTTAGACCTGATACCGCCCGCTTGTATAGAGGGAATAGGCAGAGTGTTAACTTTCGGGGCAAAGAAATATGCCCCTTACAATTGGTCAAAAGGGATAAAGTATAGCCGAATTATCGGGGCTATTAAGAGGCACCTATTAGCTATCGAAAAGGGTGAAGATATTGACCCAGAGTCGGGACTACTGCATATACATCACGTGGCCTGTAATGTTGCGTTTTTACAGACATTTCAGACCTATCCGAATAAGTATGAGAGATTCGATGATAGATACGATTATGAAAACTAAAACCTGTACAAAATGTGGGACAGAATATCCCGCAACTATTGAATATTTTTATAGAGATAGACCGGATAGATAATGACGGTCATTATGAAAAAGGAAATATCCGGTTTGTAACGCCGAAACAAAATTCCAATAATAGGAGACAAAGAAAATGATTAAAGTGTACGTAAGCCATAGTATCCGTGGACCAAATGGTGGTGACGCTACCAAAGAGGACATGGATTATAACTGCGACCGTATTAAGTTACTGGTAAATAGGGTTCGTAAAATATTTCCGGATGTAGAATTCTACGTACCGGCTGAAAGTGAGGAATTTGTAGGTATAGCTTATCGGAATGGAATAGTAAATGAGAAACAAATACTTGATATAGACTGTATAATCCTGGATGGCTGTGATTTGGTTGTTGTTTTCTTACCTGAGGATGACCCCGACCTGCAGGGAGGGCGTGAGATAGAGGGAACACATGCATATACTAACGGTATACCATGTTTAGAGGTCAGTAGTTTTACTGACTTTGTAACTCAATTAAATGAATTTTTGGGACTGAATTAAAATGAAAACAGAAAAAGATTTCCAAGGACAACCAACAAAAGAAGAAGCAAGGAATTATCTTCAGCGAACTTTTGATGACGGAACTATTAAAAGCGTTCACATAACATGGCGTTTTGACGAACAGCAAGCAGACCCATTCCATCATTTTTGGAGTGGTGAATTCTTTATCCAAGCAGTAAAAGCTCTATTGGAAGGTACGGAGTAAAATGAAAAAACAATGCTCGAAATGTAAAAGAAAGTTACCAGCGACTGCTGAATATTTTTACAGGAACAAGGCAGCTATGGACGGTTTCAGGTCAGCTTGTAAAGAATGCCTACAGAAACCCAATAAAAGTACAGGCAATAGGGTGCTTGCTATAGGTGACATACATGCCCCTGCTGCTCATCCGGGCTACCTAGATTTCTGTAAGGATTTATACACCAAGTGGGATTGCAACCAGATAGTATTTATCGGTGACGTAGCTGATTTCCAAGCTATTAGTTTCCATGCCAATAATCCCAAATGTCCTGGTGCTGATGATGAGTATATACTGGCCAAACAGGAGATACAAAAATGGTATAAGGCATTTCCGACAGCAAAAGTATGTATTGGAAATCATGATGAGCGGGTAATACGTTTGGCCGAATCGGTGAATATCCCATCGAGGTATTTAAGGGACTTTTCAGAAGTTTGGCATACACCTGGCTGGGATTGGGCGTATGACTTCATAATTGATGATGTATATTATTTCCACGGCACAGGAAACGGTGGTAAATATCCGGCAGCTAACGTCATGAGAAAAATACTAATGCCTACCGTTTTAGGGCATAACCATGCCAGAAGTGGTATATACTGGAAGGCCAATCCAACAAAAAGAATCTTCGGTATGGATGTTGGTTGTGGGATAGATGTTAAAGCATGGCAATTTGCCTATGGTAAGCATATAAAAATAAGACCTATCCTAAGTGCCGGTGTTGTACTTGATGGGATACCCTACCATGAGATTATGCCGTGTGGTGATGGTGAGAAATATGCGAAAGAGAGGTATAGGTAATGAACAGGTGTGTGGTAGTCCGTATGAAGTCGGACGATAGGGCACTCAGTGGGTTCGAGTCCCAACCTGTTCATCAATTAGGGGGTAAATAATGGGCAAGGGAGACTGGTACAGACCGTTTAGTACTACCAGAGAAGAACGAGATCTACGACATCGCTATTCCAAGGGAGAGATAACATATTGGCAGTACGAACAGGAGTACGAAAAACTGAAACAAAAAGGGTTAATCCGTAGGGATGGAAGGATAATAGAATGAATCTAGCTAAAAATTATCGCCAGAAGTTGAGGAAACTTATATTTAAGATACATGATAGTACTAAATCAACCAGTAAACAAGATGAATTACTTAAACGTATTGACAAGATAAGGATTGTTGAGAGATACGAGAATGTACTGACTACTGCAGAGAAACGAAAGAGGGTGCAGAGTAAATCTAAGTATGACTATATATTATTACTGTTGGACCGGGCATTGAAGCATTACCGCCGTTTTTGCCTGGAGAAAAATAGGAATCAATTTGGGGCGTTTGCCCATATTTTCACAGAGTTGCATAATATAGTAGATGACACTGAGTCTAAGAGATTTAAATGGGCTGGTGAAGAAGGCCGAGGATTTTATTTAAAGGAGATAGACAAAGATGAAAAATAATGAAGATTCAAAAATTGATGCTACGATACTGGATACCACCAGACTTCTAGAGGAGCAAGTAGAGCAACTGATTGAGGGTAGGATGAACGTAGAACAGGAGAACAAAAAACTTAGGGAAGTAATAAGTGTTATTCAACAGGAGATAAAAGCCCTACAAACTATTATAAATCCGTTGAAGGATATAAGATGAACCATGGCTTAACATATCCAGGATTACTTGGCAACCGATTAGTTTGGTGGCTGTGGAAAAAAATCTTTTGTCCACGGAATATCCATTTGTTCGATGAAGTCGAGACCTTTGAAGAAGGTAATTATCTTTATTGTGATGCATGTGGGTTAATGGTCTTTGTTGATGGAGTTATAGAGGAAGATGACTATATACAAGAATATTTTGAAGAAAATTGATTACCCGACCGATGTGATAGTATTAGACTTTGAGACCTACTATGATTCTAAGTATTCATTGGGGAAATTATCGCCTATAGAGTACATAACAGATGACCGTTTTGAAATTCTAGGGCTTGGTTCTAAGTATAATGATAGGGCAGGTATGTTCATACACGAACCTAAAATATCTGATTTCAAAAAAGATGAGTGTACCTTCATAGTCAAAAATGCCAAGTTTGACATGCTTATTCTGAAAGAAGTATTTGGCATCGAACCTGAATACATTATTGATGTCGAGGACTTGACCAGAATGTTTGATGCCAAGATGCGACAGAGCTTAAAAAAGGTAGCACCACTGTTCGAATTAGGCGATAAGGGTGATACCTCGTATTTTAAGGGGCTTCATTGGGATGATATGTCTAGTGAAATGAAACAAGCTCTGGATAAATACTGTAAATGGGACATCGAACTTGAATACGAATTATTTAAAAAAATATTGCCTATTGTAGATCCGAGTAGAGAAGAACTGGATCTGGCACGTCATACACTTGGCTTGTATCTGAACCCTAGCTTTAAAGTAGACATACCCGGGGCGTATAAGTTGATGGGGGCTATGTCATGGGAGAAACAGTTAGCAGCTAAGAGAAGTGGTTATACGGAAAAACAATTACGCAGTAATAAAGGGATTATAGACATGATAAATAAGGTACTCCCAGACGGTCAAACATGCCCGATGAAAGCGGGAAAAAATGGGCAGATACCAGCACTTGCAAAGAATGATCAGGGTACACGGGATCTATTAAACCATCCCAAAGAAGAGGTACGCAATTTAATAGAAGCTCGAAGTGCAGTTAAATCGTGGCCGTTACACATAAAAAGGGTACAGAAACTTATTAATCAAGCAGAATGTAGGGGTGGATTTTTAGGTGTACCATTAAAATATCATGGTGGGCATACAGGTCGGTGGTCCGGGACTCATAAAATAAATTTACAAAATCTTGGCGGTGGTCAAGCCCATGAATTAATACGGAAAATGCGAGGGTTGCTGTATGCACCAGAAGGCAAAAAGCTAATAATCGTAGATTCTTCCCAAATAGAAGCTAGGGTCTTAGCTTGGTATGCTGGGCAGAAAAATTTACTCTCTGACTTCGCTGCTAATAGGGACGTGTATTCTGTATTTGCGACAGAGGTATTTGGTGGTAGAGTAAGGAAACCGAGAAAAGGGGATCCAGATGCTATAAAAGAATTACTAACTATCAGGAGAGCGTTCGGAAAACAAGCAATACTCGGTGCAGGTTATGGGATGGGATCTAGTACATTCTATGAGCGGTGTCGTCAGGATGACAATTTACGTGAGCTTATTGATAGCGGTAAATATGATTTTGCTTTTATAGATAGACTAATCAAAACCTATAGGGATACATATAGTGGAATAACTATTTTTTGGAAACAATTAGAAAATGGATTTAGATGGTCAGTTGAAAACCCAGACAGAGTAACAGAATTTAAGAACGGGTTAAAGTTTTACAACGATGATTACGGTACAGTACATATAGTACTCCCGTCAGGTCGTCATCTTAGGTATCGTCATGCCAGTATGAAAAGGGTCAAGAATTATAAACAACCACAACTTAGGTATCTACATAAAAGTAAAGGGTTGTGGGGCGGACACTTTGCTGAAAATGTAGTTCAAGCAACCTCTAGGGATTTACTTGGATTCTGGATCCTGGAACAAGAGAAAGCTGGGATACATGTGGTTCATCATGCCCACGATGAGACCGTTGCTATGGTGGAAGGTGACAAAGCAGATGATAAGCTAGAAGAAGTTATAGAAATATTTAAGCGTAAACCCAGTTGGGCAAAGGACTTACCATTAAATGCCGAAGGGAAAGTGTCGGATGTGTATACTAAATAAAATTTTGTGTAAGTTAGGATTTCATAATTGGCAATATCGTTACTACCAAGATGGATGTGACCCCCTGGGGCGGTGTGGGCATATTACAATCGAGGATGTTCGCCGTAAATGTAAGTGGTGTTCTAAGAAACAACGTATGAAACAACGGTGGGAGTATGGATACGGCCAGTATGATGGCAAAATTCGTTTTAAGAAGGATTATTTTGGCAAATAAACAATCTAAAGATGATAAACTAAGGGACTTTTTCTCAGTTTATAAAGCTATAAAGGAAGGGGTACCAGTGAAGAGACATGGTGCAAAGGATGGGTCAATACCGACACACCCAGTGATTGATGTGCCGGATGTATTAGAAAAGGAAGTCGTCAAGGCATGCCAGAAATGGCTTATCTCAAGAGGTATTTTCCACGATAGGCATGAGACCGGTGCTGGTGACATCGCAGGAAAAGGGTATGCCACTTATGGTATTAAGTATGCTGGTGATATTATAGGTATACTTCCGGACGGTAGGCACCTGGAGATCGAATGTAAACGAGGTAAGGGTGGCAGACTAAGTCGTGGGCAACAGGAACGTAAGGAAGCAGTAGAGGAAACTAATGGGATGTATCTCATTATACATGGAGCAGAAGAATTAGAGTACTATTTGGAGTCAGTGATATGATATTTTGTGGTACATGGGAACATTATGGACTATTTAGGTTTGAATGGATTAGAAGTGTATATTTAGATGGTTTCGGTATTGGTTTTGAGATATTTACATTTGCAACTTGGAACCGCTGTTTACCATTGCCGAAGGGGGGATAAAATGAGCTATATATTTTATATACTAGGCAGTATTTGCTTCATAATTGGATCTATATTAGGGATTATGGAAAAATGATCAGGTCACTTTTCAGACAGTTGGTGTGTTGGGTAGGGGGTCATAATTGGATTTCGATAGTTGTAGACACAAAGCATCCCGGTAGATTTAAATCAGATAGCTATTGTTTAAGATGTCTCAAACATAGGGGGTAACATGATTCATTTAAGTGCATCAGCAATCCGTACATTCAAACATTGTACACTGGAATTCTACTATAAGTATATTCTAGGCATAAGAAAAATAGAGGAACCAGAAGCTCTGCGGATGGGTTCAAACTGGCATAACTTATTAGAGATAATTAATATAGGTCCAAAAGGGCCATGTCCTAGGTGCAGGGACGATGAAATTTTGGACTGTCCCCTGTGTAATGGCACGGGTAAGCTGCCAGATGACATTAAAGATGCTATAATAGCTGAGTTAAACAGTGCATACCTGAACCGACCTATGAATATTGAAATAGAAAAATGGGAAACTGAACGTGAAGTACTACTACAGTCTATTTTTGCATACATGAACCTATATGGGAACGAGGATGCTATTGCTACCGAAGTACCATTTAAGTTACCATTGTTGAAACCGAATGGTAGGCCAGTAGCAGGCACCATCTTAGTCGGTAAACTTGACAGGATCAATGGTAAACGCCAGCTTGTCGAATCTAAATCTACTAGCATGAGTTTGGATGGTGATTCTCAGTTCTGGGAATCCTTGAACCTGGATACACAAACACTTCTTTATTTAAGCACTGTTCAACGTATGCAGAAAGAGAATAAACTGGCTGCTCTAGGTATTACATCGGATCAACCGCTTATAAATGAAACGGTATATGATGTGTGGCGAAAACCTAGGATTAGGCCGAAGAAACTTACCCAAAAAGCCAGTAAAGAATTCGTTGAAAACGGTGTATATTATGGTAAGAAGTTTGACATACCAGGTCAGGACGTATACCTATCAGGGGAATGGCCCCCCAAAACCTTATTGTGTGTGGGTGATAAAAATGCAGAGGTTACCCCAGGTAAAAAAGAGGGAACATTTGCCATAAGAGAAACACCTAGGATGTTTGGTGCTAGATTGGCAGACGAGCTTATCAATAATACCGATGAGTATTTCATACGAAAGCCCTTACCCCGGACTGAGGCAGATATACGTGAATTCGAACTTGAGCTACATAAAATCCATAAGACTATTAAAGCTATGAAAAAAGATAATCTATGGTTTAGGAATGAGAATCAATGTAAATCATTTGGTAAATGTAACTACATAAATCATTGTTATAACAATGTTAGATTGTATAAAGAAAATATGCCAGATGGATTTGAGGTTATATTTTAATTGGGGAAAATCTGCTTACTCGTCAATACGCCGAAGAAGGAAGATTTGAATGGCTCGTAAGAAATTAAACACAAAACAGATGGTAGTCACCTGTCGTAAGTGTGGTGCCTCTACGTGTATTAGAATTATGACCAAGCAGAAAAAAATAAAATGTTCAAAGTGTGGTAAAGAATTTAAGTTGAAGGGATAAAATAATGGGTAGACCAAAGCGAAAATCTATTAAGAACAAAAGTAAATACGCTATTGAGGAATGGACAGGATCAGGTGAAGGGGAACGCATCTTGATTTATGGTGATTCGGGGATGGGTAAAACTACGCTGGCTTCCACAGCACCAGACCCCGCATACATAGGTCTGGATCAAGGCGGAAGCAAAATACGTAATCCGATCACAGGTAAACCATTGAATAGGGTAACTGGAGTAGAAACATTCAATGATGTACGTGGTGCTTTACAGCATCTTACAAGTGAGGAACATCAATCTGTTGTAATAGATACTGTCACATTTTTACAGGATCTGGCAAAACCATATATGTTCAACAACATCGCCGGTCCCCGTGGTAAAAAAGTTAAGAATATTGTGGCCTATGGGTACAACAAGGGCTACCAGCACCTTTATGATACGATGAAGCTCATTTTACAGGATTGTGACCGGTTGATCCGAGCAGGTAAAAATGTAATCCTGATAGCCCAGCAGAAGGCACAAAAGACAGCTAACCCTGCCGGTGAGGATTACCTACGTGATGGGCCACGTCTTTATGATGGTAACCCATCTACCGCAGACCTCTTCTGTGAATGGGCAGACCACGTCCTGCGGATAGCTTATCTGAACGTTGCAGTCGAGGATAAGAAAGCAGCAGGTACCACTGAACGTGCCGTGTTTGTGCAGCCAGAAGTTTATTTCAGGGCGAAGTCTAGAACAATCCATGAAGATATTGTATCATTTGAGGGAGCAGATGATACCAGTATCTGGGACTTAATTTTCGGGGGTGAATAATGTTTTTATTCCAGGGAAAATCAATAGATATAGAAGTCGAGAATAATTGGAAAAGATGGGTACTGGGTGTCTCTTATGGTAGCTTTAATACTATGAAGATGGTATGTATCGGTTTTTTGACATTGGCGGTCTACATCAACTGGGGGTTTGACGAGCACTATGCAAATACTGAGGACGAATGGTCTAACTTTACTATGGATCCAACCGATGAAACAATACCTCTAACTACGGAACAACTCCGTAATGCACTCTGTGATACAGAATTTAAACCACCAATTAAGGAAAAAGAGAATGGAAGCTAAAAAACTAAAACAGATACTTGCTGACCATAAGAAGTGGTTAAAAGGTGAAGGCGGTAAGAGGGCTGACCTTAGGGGTGCTAATCTTGAAGGTGTTGACCTCAGGGGAGTTGACCTTAGGGGAGTTGACTTCAGTCATGCCAATCTAAGACATGCCGACCTCAGGTGTGCCGACCTTAGAGGTACCCATTTCAGATATACTAATTTAAAAGATGCTGACCTTTGGGGTACTTACCTTGAGAACGCTGACCTTAGGGGTGCT
>Ga0180433_10008489_pt1 | contig 12769 bp, 13 predicted proteins | sample SS_ome_8_FD_132980 | JGI IMG/M metagenome (GOLD analysis project Ga0180433, IMG submission 132980) | Hypersaline lake sediment archaeal communities from the Salton Sea, California, USA - SS_1_D_1 metaG | ecosystem: Environmental > Aquatic > Non-marine Saline and Alkaline > Hypersaline >... | reverse complement strand
GAGAGGTGGATGCCTCAAAACAGATTCAAGTGCCATCTATTCTTTGGGGTGGTGAGGCACCAACACACAAAGCTAACGGTGGACCCACCACACAACCAAATTCAATCTATGGCCAATTGGGTCTGAATCTTAAGATTGTTCCAGGTGACGATCCCGTTCAACAAGTTAAAGACTACATGGGCGGCAAATCGCCTATCCTGCGAATGACTTTTCGTATGGCGGGAATGCCTTCAGAAGTCATCAATTCCGACCCTCGCACTAAACCACGTATGTTGTTTCAGGAGACCTTTTCAGTCGGTGACCACATGGTCTTTCGTGAAAAAGACGACAACATTGAAAGGGCACCCAATGGCCTCAAGGCCATAAATCCAACCACAATTGACCAGCTTCGAGGCACCAAAGGTTGCATCCAAGGTGAAGGCCCTCACCCCGGTCTTGTGGAAGACACGCTCAAAGCGGCTGGTCTAACATGGGACGACATTGAAGTTGTATGGGTTAAAGACATCACTGGCCCCAATGGCCCTGCTGAAAAGATGCGACAAGACCCATCCATTGATTGGTGCACTGTCGTAACACCCGACATGTTCGGCCTTTGTATCTCAGCAGATGGTATGGGTTCAGGTGCAGAGGGAACCGTTAAAGGTGCTCGTGTCATTAACAGTACTGCCACCATGTCTCGTTCCATCGTGGACGGTTATTGGGTGAGAGAAGACTTCTGGAAGAGCAATCGAGCATGGTGTGAAAAGTTTGTCGCTGGCTACCACAAAGCTCTTGCTCAGATGAAAGAAGACCAGCGAGCATATCAGGATGGTGCTGGAAACTCTCCAAAATATGTTGCTCTGTTGGATCAACTCATTGCTTTTTACGGCGAAGAAGCTCTCCCTGCTGGCCATGAAGATGCTCATGGTTTGATTCTTGATGCGGCTTTCGTCGGGTTGCAGGGCAATGAATCATTCTTCACTGATCCTCAGAATATCAACAACTTCGAAGCCAAACAGAAATCGGCTTTAGATTTGGCAAACGCTCTGGGTTACACCAACAAACGACTTGGTTTCTCTAAGCCTGATTGGGATTATCGTCGCCTCTCGCAATTGGCAGGAATTCCCTATGCTGCACCACAGCGATCTGGTGGAAAGATCAAAGCTGAAGCTCTCAGCTTTGATGAAGACGACATCAAACAAGGTGCTATTCTCCGAATCATCGTGAAGTTTGATGTTGGCCAAGACACATTTTCGGTTGATACGTATGGTTCAGAGTTTGAAAAACTCACGAACAATGCCTCGTTGTTTGGTCGTGGTGCATGGATGATCCGTGGCCACAGTGATCCGACTTATACACTTCTCAACTGGATCAAAGCCGGTATGCAAAAGGGTGTAATCAAGCGTTCTGGTACATCAAAACGCCAAGGTGGTTCTGGTTACAAATACACTTACCAGAATCGACCTGTCAGCTTTGACAATATCGATCAGATTATCCGTGCCATTGAAGATGGGAATTACTCAGGTATTCCTGATGACAAAAATCCCCGGTTCATCATTGCCGAGGCTCGAAGCCTCAGTAAACGACGTGCTGAAAACTTCAAGAAGGCCGTTGCAAAGTTTGCTCAGGACAACAACTTGAACATCGACCTGTCACAAGTTCAGCCTCAAGGTGTTGGAATTCGTGAGCCGGTTGTTGCCAAACCTACAAATGCCGCTGAAGCTGAAAAGAATCGGCGTGTGGAACTGGTGTTGATTAAGGTTGCTGCTGAAGCAATGACAGAAGAAGATTACGACTTCTAATCTCCCGGCTCCGCTCTTCTGCGGGGCTCCCTGCCGTCGTTCCATGATCGACGGCAGGGTTTTTGAATAGGACAAAACAATGACTAAGAAGATTGACACCAAAACCAAGCTCATCGCAATTCTACTGGTTGGAGTCGTTGTTTTCTCCGTGGGTGCGTGGTACAAGCCCTATGTTTGGGCAGAATGGGTTTCAGGCACGGTCACAGAGAAAATCAATAAGACTGGAAGTGAACCGAATAAGATTCTCGTCCAGCTTGACGATTCCGAAACTGTGGTCACATTTGTCAACACTGACATTACATCTCGTGCTAAGTGGGACTCTGGTGACATTCAAGCCAACTTAAAGGTTGGCGAACATTACCAATTTAAGGTTGTGGGACGACGAATCAACATTACGTCGTCATATCAAAACATCGTCAAATACATCAAAGACAAGGACGGGGAACAATGAAACGATTAGCCCTATTTTTCATATGCCTGTTGTGGTTAGCAGTCCCCGTGATGGGATCTGACTGGACAATTTTTGTCGTGGACACATCAGGTTCAATGAGTGGTGGCCGTATCAAGATGGCCAAAGAATCGATGATCAAAACCATCGATGAAATTCCAAACAACACTCAAGTTGGCATTCTCTCATTTCACAAGTGGGAGTACAAGCCTTCACCTGTTGATAAAGGAAAGTTAGTCACATCGATTAACGGCATGGAGACTGGTGGTGGAACTCCACTCAGTGACTACATGAAAGTTGGGGCAGACCAATTATTGCTTGCACGTAAACGTGGCGACAGAGGCGGCACCTACACGCTCATTGTTGTTACAGATGGTGCGGAGAATGACCCACATAAACTGAAATCATATCTGGATGAAATCATTCTTCGAGGGATTCAAGTCAGGGCCATTGGAATTGATATGGATCAAGACCATAACTTGGCAAAGAATCCCGAAGTTCAATACACGAACGCAAACAATCCAGAGGCGTTAACTAAGAAGCTGAAAGAATTCGTGATCAATGCTGAAGGTGATGCGTCTGACCCGCAAGCCACTGAAGCTATGTTTGCTGAGATCGAGGATTTTCCCGGTGAAGTGGCATATCAGTTGATTCAAACAATCACAGAACAAAAGAATCACCCCATCGGCGAACCAGAAAAAGTAGAAAACGAACAAGGCCAAATGGTCGCTAATGAACCTTCTACTGTTGATGGCGTTGTCGAAGCAGAAGGTGGTGCCCTTGGAGTCTTTGGAATTATCGGCATGGTGTTTATCGGCATTATCATTGCGGTGATGGCGATAGCGTTTCTTACACGAAGATAAAGCTGGCTTAAACGGGAGATAAGCTGTGGCATTAAATAAGAAGGGCAAAATAGCTCTGTTTGCAATCGGTTGGGTTGTTTTGGTTGGAATTGGTGCAATGTCTTACAAGTGGATATTTGCACCAAAGGCAGAAGAGGCCCAAAGACTGGCTGAACAACAAGCTCATGATGAAAAACTGGCAAATACCAGTTCTGAGTCTCGATATGACCATGTTGTAACATGGGCGACGGATTGGTTTACTGGCTATGCTGGTTATCGTTCCGAAGAGTTTGCAACCATCTGTGCCAACAAAGGCATCAAAATCAAGACTTATGATGATGGTGCTGATTATAGCAATCGATTGCAGGCTTTGGCTAATGGCGAATGTGAAATGGCTGTTTTCACAATTGATGCTCTCACAAAAGCCAGTGCGGAATATGGAGACTTGCCGGGCACTATAGCTTGGATCAGCGACATTTCTCATGGTGCTGATGCCATGGTTGCTCATGCCAAGACGTTTCCTGATATTGATGCTATGAATAACCCTGACACTAAGTTTGTGGTTATCCCTAATTCACCATCTGAAACACTCGCTTTGGTGGTCATGGATCATTTCAAATTGGATAAACTTTCCAGTGATCCATGGGTTTACGCTAATGATCCGAAAGACTTGTACGAAAAGTATCGAAGATCTAAACCGGGCGAGAAGCTTGTGTTTGTTATGTGGGAACCTTATATTTCAAAAGTGTTAGAAAACCCCACTTACAAGGTACTTATTGATTCCAGTAAGTTCAAAGACTACATTGTCGATGTGGCAGTGGTGTCACGTGACTACCTCATTAAGAATAAACAGGTTGTGCAGGATATTTGTGAAGCCTATTTCACGGCTATGTACAACAAACAAGATTCCCTTGTTCAACTCGTTACAGAAGACGCAAAGGCTTCGGGTGAACCTGTCACTAAAGACCAAGCGATAAAGTTGGCACGTGGTATACGATTCAAGAATTTACAAGAGAACTACGCTCATTTCGGGATTCGAGGTGGACACAGCCTTCAACACATTGAGGGAATTATCGAAGAAATCATCCGCCTTCAGGTGAAAGCAGATGTAATTACATCTGATCCGACAAATGGCTCTTACAATTTGCTATACTACAACAACATCCTTGAATCCTTGTTCAACAATAATTTTCATCCCGGTGTTACCAATGAGGATATTCGTGATGAAGAACAATTGGTGGCCTTGACAGATGAAGAGTGGGCTAAATTACAACCCGTAGGAACATTGCAGGTGCCCAGGCTCCAATTCCGTCGTGGTACGTCCAGATTAAATCCTGCCAGCGAACGCACGCTTACCGATCTTAAAGAGCGGCTCACAAAATGGCCCCAGTATTATTTGATCGTGAGAGGCAACGCTTCTTCTAGGGGCGATGTTGAGGCGAACAAGCGATTGGCGGAAGCAAGGGCAAAGACTGCTGTAGATTGGCTGGTTTCGAACGGAGTAGACAATAATCGCATAAAAGGTGAAAGCTCTAAGCCTAATGGCTCCACCACTGTGGCCTTTATTCTGGTGGAGATACCTTACTGATGAGCATAAAACAGAAAATATTACTCGATCTGCTGATCACACCGGGCACAGTTTTGCCCGGTTTGGCTGGGTTGACTTTGCTTATGGGTGGTTGGGCGGTTGGTGCTCCTACGGCATCTTTTGTAGGTGTAATAGGGTGTCTCATAGCTGCCGGGGTTGGTTTATGGAGGGGTGTGTTTCACCTTAACGAAATAACAGATAGTGCTTCAAAGGCATATCAAACAAAAGAATTGTTGCAGGAAGAAGCAGAACTGGATGCTCTTGACCGAAAACTTGTCCGAAACAAAGACCCAAGAGATCAAAGTCATCTCAGGAACCTGAGAACCGTTTATCAGGGTTTTGTAGAAGATTTGAATGACGACAAACTCAGCAGCTACATTACATCTTCCATGATCGATGAAGTGCAACAGATGTTTCAAAAGTATGTTGGGCTGCTGGAGTATTCATTTGAGATTTGGGAACGCTCTCGTGGTATGGACGGCGATCTGAAGAAAACTGTGTTAGGCCAGAGAGAAGACATATTGAATCAAATTGAAAACAACATACATGAATTCTCAGATGTAGTAACACGTTTGCGTGCTTTGAGTTTTAAGGATGGAAAATCAGAGGTTCTTGAGACTCAAGGTCGATTAGCACGTTCACTGGAGATTGCAGAGCGGACCCAGGAACAAATGGAAAAACTGCGTTCAGGCGATAACATGGATCGTTTTGCAGAATTTACTCAAGAGGTTCAGTAATTTGGTCTTTACAACCAACGATCTGGGGCTACAATGTCCCCTTCATTACTCACGGGAGGAAACAGAAATATGTTCAAGTGGTTAGGGAAACTTTTAGCTGCATTCACAGGCTTGTTTTACACCAAAGCGGATGCTTTGAATGAGAACAAGTATGTTGTGAAAAAGACCTTTGACAGTGCTCAGTCACAGTTAACAGATCGCATCAATACAATCACCAATGCCCTTGGTTCTCTTATTGGCAGTAATGAAGAAAAACTCCAGAAGATTAAAGATTTGGAAGCGAAGTGTGATGAATTGGAGCGGGTTCAAATTGGTGCCCAAAAAATGGCGCAGAAACGTGCCCAAGAACTTCAGAAACAAGGCAAGTCCAAAGTTGAAATTCAAAACGATCCTGAATACATCAAATGCCGCACAGGGTATCAGGATGCCACTTCGACATTAGAGCAACGGCAACAACGCATTGCTGAGCTTGAATCAAATATTGAACAACAACAATCAGTAATTACAGATCACCAGTCTCAATTACAGACACTCAAAGGTGATCTTGAAAAACTACACGAAGAAGAACATGAAACAATTGCTGATATGGAAAGCAGCAAAGCGATTGAATCTGCCAGCAAAATGTTGGCGGGTGTTGCTCAAAGTACCGTGGATGAAGATTTGGCCGATGTGCGAAAGGCACGTCAACGTATAGCTGGGCGTGCAAAAGCATCCCAACAGTTGGCTGGCACTGATGCACAACGGGCAACTGATGACTTTCTCAAGTTTGCTCAACAAGAGGAAGCCGCATCAGCTTTTGACGATCTGATGGATTGGGGCGACGAAGATTCGGGTAATGAATCTCGGGAAGCGTCTCAACTACCAGAAGCCTGATAGCGGCGTAGCTGTCAGGGAAGACAGAAATGTTTCGTAAATTTGGAGACGAGTAATGAAGAAGTTTGGAATTTTGCTGACCATCCTTGCGGCATTCAGCGTTGTTGGATGTCAGGATGTGACGCAAGATGGTGGCGAGCGTGTCGACCAAGCAGCGCCCGTTACCGTTGGCGTTGAAGGGGTTACGCAAGATAGTGGCGATGGTGTCGAACAAGCACCGCCCGTTACCGATCCCGTTGAAGGGGATACACAAGATAGTGGCGATGGTGTCGAACAAGCACCACCCGCTACCGATCCCGTTGAAGGGGATACACAAGAAGAAGGTTAACCCCGATTGGTGATCGGGTGTACGATCATCATGCTGGGGTATTCGTGAAACAAGGAAACCCAAATGAAAAAAACAATTTTTGGAATACTTCTGCTAACCCCTCTGTTCCTGCTTGGATGTGCAGACACAGGTAATAATGGGGACGAAGCCCCAGCAGAAAATGGCACCGATACAGCCAGTGCGACTCCTGCAACCACGTCAGAAACATACCCCGTGTTTGTTTTGATTTGGTCGGAGTATCCAAGTTGGTCAGCTATCGATGTTGCTGGTTTGAAAGGCATCATTAATCCTGCCGAAGGTGGCGATTATGGTCCTGTTGAACAACAACACAAAGTAGACATTGTTCTGCGGCGCAGGGACTACGTGCAGTCAATGAAGGAATATGGTAACGGCCAATGCGATGCTGTGACTGTCACCAACATTGACGCTTTGAATCTTGCTAAGGGACGTAACTCCACAGCAACCACACCTACCAGCACATCTGCTGGTGCTGATGGGGTTGTGGCTCTTGGTTCGACTACCATCGAGGATCTGAAAGGCAAAGTGGTTCACGGTCCAGAAGACTGTGTGACAGAGTACCTCTGCGTGAGGGCATTGGAAATCAACGAACTTGATGACAACCACTTCACTTTTTCTCACATGGAACCAGATGCCGCAGCGATTGCTCTTCAAACTGGTGGAGAAGATAGCAAAGTCCAGGCTGCTGGATTGTGGCAACCATTTTTGTTGCAAACTCAGCGATCACGTCCTGAATCCAAACTGGTCTTTGATTCCACAGTGATTCCCCTCGAAATCATTGACATGATTTTGGTTGGTAATGACTCGTTGGAGAAGGAAGGGGGAGATCGTTTTGCAAAAGCAGCTTCTCAGACCTTTTATGAGTTGAACAAATTGCTGTCTGATCCAGGTCAGTCGGATGCGATCACTGAGGCTATCGGCAAGAAATTCTCCAGACTTCCACTGGAAGACATGAAGGAAGTTCTCGAAAAATGCAAGTTCTTCGGCACTCCAGAAGAAGCTCAATCACTGTTCAGCGACAGCAAGTGGCAGGAGCTTATGTCCACCACGGTTGCTCAGGCTGCTATCAAAACCGGCATTACAACCGAAGGCCAAAAACCAACCATTGGGTTCAATGATCCATCGGCTCAGTTGAATTTTTCAACTGAATATTTGGAGTCTGGTTCGGAAGAAAAATCCGAATAAGACAAGGCAATTACGGAAGTGAAATGAGCCCCGTTCGGGTAACCGGGCGGGGTGTTTTTATTGGGGACTAAAAATGATTCGCCAACCCATAAGTAAAAAGAAACGTGTCTTCTTAGGGGTTTTATCTCTGGTTATTTTGGCGGGCATTTATTCTTACATGTCTCATCAATATCACATCAAATACCCCAATGGGACAACCATGCCAAGCATTCCTCAGATGGCAACAGCCTTCTGGGGTGTTTGCACACCTGATCCCATCACAGGTGACATTGTCTTTCTGGAAGACTTGAAAGCTTCAGGTTGGAGATACGCCAAAGGGCTCAGCTATGCTCTTGTGATCTCTATTGCTCTTGGAGTCGCAATGGGTTGCTACGGTTTGATTGAGGGCCTTTGTATTGTGCCTCTCAGCCTTGCAGCCAAAATACCACCCACAGCTATGATGGTCATTTTCATGATGTTAGTGGGCGTCGGTGAGAACATGTTCACGACCTTGATCATGTTTGGTGCCGTCCCAATCCTCACACTCACCATCTTTCAGGCTGTACGATTCGATGTGCCTAAAGACCTGATTGATAAAGCATACACACTAGGTGCCTCAGACGATGAGATCATTGGCGATGTTATGTTTAAGACAACGTTGCCTCGAATGATTGAAGCATTCCGTCTGCAAATAGGCCCTGCACTGGTTTACCTGATTGCTGCCGAATTGGATTTGGCAGATGTTGGGTTTGGTTACAGCGTTGGCTTGGAAGGCCGCAAGCTTAATATGGAGATCACCTACCCTTACGTTTTGGCGTTAGGGTTGTTGGCGTTGGGTGCAGATTTCACACTTCTCTACATCAGAAAGTGGCTGTGCCCGTGGTTTAAGGATTAGGAGTTGGCAAGATGGACGCTGAAGAATTTATGCCTGGACCGGGACCGATGGGTTGGGAGAGTTTCGTAGAATCTCTTTCAGGCACCGTAGATGTAAACATGTGGTACGTGGCAGCTTTCACTTATGTGGTTGGAATGTTCACGTGGGGTCTTAAAGATACCAGGGAATACACGAAGGGTTTCTATCGATCACATGATAACTTTAGCAGAGTTCTTGATTTGTGTGGGGCATTTTTTTGCTGGTTGTCCAGCCCAACGTGGGTTATGTTTAGATGCACCCTGTTTCCTTTGTTCCGATTAGCAGAAAAAGGGTTGGGGGTTAGAAATGACTGAGCCTGTACTTGAGATTAAAAACGTAAGCCACCAGTATGGCGAAAACCGTGTCCTGCATGATATTAACCTCAAAGTCATGCCAGGACAGTTTGTGGCCATGGTTGGTCGATCTGGTTGTGGCAAATCCACATTGCTCAAAACCATCCTGGGAACACTCAAACCAACCTCTGGTGAAGTGTTGGTGGATGGGGAAATGGTGCAAGGGCCAAACCGACATGTGGGCATCGTTTTTCAAAAGTACAGTCTTTACGAGTGTGTCACTTGCCTGAAAAACGTCACTAACGGATTGAAGTGGGACCAGACGAATTTCTGGTTCCGCTGGGCACATCCTTTTAAGTGGCGGGAACTCAGTCGAAAACACCGTGAACAGTCAGAGGCAATGCTTCGCAAAGTACATCTAGCCGATGTCCAGTTCAACAAGTACCCCAGTGATCTCTCAGGGGGTCAGCAACAACGTGTAGCCATCGCTCAGGCGATGGTGATGAAACCTGCGGTCATCCTGTTGGATGAGCCTTTTGGAGCCCTTGACGAGGCTACACGAGAGTCTGCGCAGATGATGCTGCAAGAGATGTATCAGGAGAACATCGAGGCAGTTAAGGAAGAGCGTGAGCCACCGTATACAGTGATCATTGTCACACACGAATTGAACGAGGCTTTGGTGGTCTCAGATCGTCTGATTGGATTATCTAGAGGCTGGCAACACCCCGCAGATAAGTGTCTTGAGTTGGGTTTAGGAGTCTATCCAGAAAATTCTGGAGAAATGTGGGGTGCAACGAAGGTGTATGATAAACCAACACCTGTCTTTCACCCACGTGATGTCAAGGATGTGGAAATCTTCCTTGAACAGAAAGCTGAGATCAGACGTGATGTGTTGAAGAAGAATGCAGAAGTGCACCCTCTTGAGCATGTTACGTTTTGGGATTCCGTCGAAGATGGACAAGCTACAGGAATCTATGATCCTAAAAACAAGGCAGGTGAATGACTCCAACATCTTACCAAGCACAATTGTTGTTCGACACTCTCAAAGAGCGTAATGAGAAAATCGTATTTGCTGAAAGTTGCACAGCAGGCAGGGTTGCATCACTATTTGCTGAAATACCGGGAGCGTCCAATTATCTTATTGGATCATTTGTGACATATCGAGCCAGTCAGAAGACGGCTGTTTTGAAAGTTTCAAAGGCTACCATTGAAGGATACACTGCTGAAAGTTCACAAGTTGTCATGGATATGGCAACCAATGCTTTAGCATTGTCGCCTGAAGCGACTTGGGCTGCTGCAATTGTGGGGGATTTGGGGCCAAATGTGTCTGATGAGAAAGACGGTAGGATCTACGTTTATGTAATTGGCAGATCTTCGGACTGCAAATTACAAACTCATGTCTTGTCTAAAGGGAGTCGTGTGGATCGTATGAGAGATGCGGCTCTTTATGTTTTTGAATGTGTTATAGACCTAATCGGAGATTAGCTGTGAACAAAGAAATTGTAATCGTCATGGGCTATAATGCGGCGGGCAAAACCACTCTCACGGAAGAACTTGTCAATGATGGTTATGCTAGGTTTAATCGTGATACGATTGGCGGCAAGCTTGCAGAAGTGGCCAAACAGGCTGAAATTGCTCTCAAGAATGGCGAAGACAAAGTTGTGCTCGACAACACCTATGGAACTGTTGAGCAACGTGCTGGAGTTATTGCTGTTGGCAAACGACTTGGCATCCCTGTCCGTTGCATCCACCTGAACACGTCTCTTGCAGACGCTCAAATGAATGCTTGTCTTCGAATGATGGATCGCATTGGTCGTATCGCAGACACAGCAGAGTTGTCGAAGATCAATGACCCCAATCTGTTTCCACCTGCTGCGATCTTCGCCTACAAGAATCGGTTTGAGAAGCCTACAAAGACGGAAGGGTTTTCTGAGATCGAGGTGGTGAAATTTGTGCGAAAGAACCCATCTCATTGGATTAACAAAGCTTTGTTGTTGGACTATGACGACACTCTGAGACGATCAACTGGCCCCAAGAAATGGCCCGAAGATCCCTCTCATGTCGAAATCTTACCTAACAGAAAAGAAGTGTTGGCCAAGTACGAAGATGATGGATATCTCTTGTTGGGCGTCAGTAATCAGTCAGCAATCGCTAAGGGCCTTGATGAAGATATAGCGATTGACTGTTTCGAAAGAACCAATGAACTGTTGGGTTTTGACATTGAGTACAAGTACTGTCCCCATTCTGTTCCACCAGTGAAATGTTACTGTCGCAAGCCACAAGTTGGCAATGGTGCTTACTTCATATGGAAATATCATCTTGACCCAAGCCAATGCATTATGGTAGGAGATCAAACATCAGACAAAACATTTGCCACACGGTGTGGATTTCAATACAAAGATGAGGCTGAGTTCTTTGCATGAGAGGTGGCCACTGGTATTGTCCACTTTGGGATTCGATTACATCTTATAAGGCATTAAGTCATGTTTCTTTCCAAGCTGTCCACTATTGTCAACACCAACCAATCCCGGTCAGTTATTTTGACCGGGAATGTTTATGATTTGTTTTATGATGGTAAATCCCATGTCCCACTCGTTGACTTTCTTAGTGTCAAGTATAATGTGAAACCGAATGGCACAAAAAACGGCATTACACAAATCCTTTATGAAGTCAACAGCCCGATTCAAATCATTGGAGATAAAGAAGAATTGACCAAAAACTGGAACAGATTCATTGGTGATAAAAAATACAGTTTGGATGAGCTTTGTGAAAAATCTAATGGGAACCCCACAGTTGCGTTTGAATTCCTGCGTCAATTGACGATGTGTTCTCGAATGGCCCACAGGAAAAATGTCACCAACAATAACTTGTTGATTATTGTTGAAGCAGCGGACATGCTCTTGCCTGAAGAGAAAATGTCTTCGATGAGTTTGTCAAACAAAAGACGCATCGCAATTCTGCATGATTGGTTCAGTGATCCTAAATTCATTGCTGGTGACGATACAGTTATCCTAATTGCAGAATCAAAAAGTTTGATTCACTCCAGGGTTTCACGATTGCCACAGGTGCTTTCGGTCGAAATTGATGCTCCGTCATATCAAGAACGTATGAAATTTTTGGAAGTCAATGAATTCACGCCTGCTAAATTAAAGGATGTAATTGTTCGCAACACAGCGGGTTATCACTGCATGCATTACGACAACTGATTTGCAAAAAACCACTACCACCGAATGCAGTAGTTGAAAAGGTGGAAGAATACATTGTGGCCCAGTTAGGCGATACAGTTGAATTTTTGAAACCTTCCCACAAACTTGACGATGTGATAGGGTTCAGTCGCTTAAAAAGGTTTGCAAAAGAAGAGATGATTCCCCGCATCCTAACTGAAGGTGAAGGGGCACTACCGGGTGCAGCGGTAGGAGGGCCTATAGGGGGCGGCAAGACATTTTTCTTTCTAGCAGTAGCAGCAGAATTGGGGATTCCAGTTTTGGTGCTGAAAAACATGCGGTCTATGTGGTATGGCCAAACAGACGTAGTTTTTGAGCGTCTGAGAAGAGTATTAACTGCCCTTGATAAAGCACTCATATTTGTAGATGAAGCCGATACACAATTCGGTGGGGTGGGCGAAGGCACTCATGACACAGAGCGGCGATTAACTGGCAAGATACAGGCCATGATGAGTGATCCCGCATTGCGTGGAAAAATCATCTGGCTCTTGATGACGGCACGCATACACCTGTTGTCGCCTGATATCAGAAGGCCGGGTCGAGTTGGGGATTTGATCATT
>Ga0180433_10008488_pt1 | contig 12770 bp, 12 predicted proteins | sample SS_ome_8_FD_132980 | JGI IMG/M metagenome (GOLD analysis project Ga0180433, IMG submission 132980) | Hypersaline lake sediment archaeal communities from the Salton Sea, California, USA - SS_1_D_1 metaG | ecosystem: Environmental > Aquatic > Non-marine Saline and Alkaline > Hypersaline >... | reverse complement strand
TAAAAAACAACAAATCTATAGATACAAGTATGGGCTTTACACCACTTGAAGGTATTCCAATGGGCACAAGAAGTGGAGATTTTGATCCAGCGATTATTTTCTACTTAATGAACGAGAAAAAAATCCCTGCATCAAAAATTGAAGACACCCTTCTACACAAATCAGGCTTAAAAGGTGTGTCAGAAATCAGCTCAGACATGAGAATTATTAGAGCAGGAGTAAAAAAGAAAAATAAAAAAGCACTCAGAGCTTACAATCTTTTAACATACAAAATCAGTAAATATATTGGTAGTTATATCAGCTCATTAAATGGGGTTGATGCAATAGTTTTTACAGCAGGCCTTGGTATTAATGCCTGGTATTTAAGAAGAGACATCTGTAAAAACTTTGCATTTTTAGGATTAAAATTAGATAATACTAGAAATAGGAAAAACGACTTAATAATCTCGAAAAAAGACAGTAAAATAAAAGTGTTTGTAATTCCAACCAACGAAGAGTTACAAATCGCAAAAGAAACACAAAAAACATTAAATAAAAACTAACATAAAACATCATGCTTTCTTATGTAAACAAAAAGTACAAACCAAAGAAAACTGAACTCATCTGCTTATACAAAATTATTCCCGCTAAAGGATTAACTTTAGAACAAGCAGCAGATCATGTTGCAAAAGAGTCCTCAATCGGAACCTGGACAACAATTTCAACAATGAATCCAAAAGTAGCAAAATCTTTAAAACCTACTGCTTATAAATTCGATAAAAAAACTGGTGAAGTTAAAATCGCATATCCACCTCATCTATTTGAAGCTGGAAACATTCCGGAAATCTTATCTTCTATCGCTGGAAACGTTTTTGGGATGAAAGCGGTTCAAAAATTAAGACTTCAGGATATCGACTTCCCGGAATCTATTGTTAAATCTTTCAAAGGTCCAAAATTTGGAATTGAAGGCATCAGAAAACTTACAAAAGTGAAAAATAGACCACTGGTTGGAACAATTGTTAAACCAAAAGTAGGACTAAATGAAAAACAACACGCTAAAGTAGCTTATGATGCATGGATTGGAGGTCTGGATGTTGTAAAAGATGACGAAAACTTAAGCTCAATGACTTTCAACAATTTTGACAAAAGAATGAAAGAAACTTTTAAACTAAGAGATCAGGCAGAAAAAATTACAGGAGAAAAAAAGATATATATGCCAAATATCACAGCAGAAACTGATGAAATGTTAAGAAGAGCAAAAGTAGTAAAAAAGCTTGGAGGTGAATATATCATGGTAGATATTTTAACAATTGGGTTTGCAGGTCTTCAAACATTAGTAAAAGCAAATCTTGGAATGGTTTTCCATGCGCACAGAGCGATGCATGCAGCACTCACAAGAATGCCAGACCATGGAATTTCAATGATGGTAATTGCAAAAGTTATGAGGTTAATAGGTATGGACCAACTTCACATCGGTACTGCAAACATCGGAAAAATGGCTGAAGTTGGAGAAGAGTGTTGCCAAATCCTAAGAGCAATTGAAGATCCTAAAGCAAAAGCCAATATAAAAGCATCTGTACTAGATCAAAACTGGTATGGGCTCAAACCAATCCTGGCTGTGGCTTCCGGTGGACTTCAACCGGGCATGATCCCAAAACTTGTTAAAAAGATGGGAATAGACATTGTTGCTCAATTCGGTGGAGGTTGTCATGGACACCCGGACGGAACTGAAGCCGGTGCAAGAGCTATCAGACAAGCTACACAAGCTGCAATCGAAGGAATAAGCCTTAAAAAATACGCTAAAAACCACGAAGAATTAAGAAAAGCTATAGATCTTTGGGGTGTTGCCTAAAAAAAATATAAATAAAATCTTAAATAAATATTAAATATGAAACTCACACCAAAAAAAATAAAAATTGTTTCCGGTAAACGTTGGTTTGCTCTTCTTACTCCAGAAAAAGCTGAAGAACTCGACCTTCACGTAAATGACCGTATCCACTTAAAAAACGGTCGTAACGACGTAACCGCAATCCTCGAACTTACTGAAGATCCGGAGTTCAAAGACAGTCAAATCGGTCTTTTCACCAGCACTTATGACAAACTTAAAGTCAAATCCGGTGACAAAATTACTCTGGAAATTGCAGAAAAACCAAAATCCACCCTTTATATTAAGAAAAAACTTGAAGGAAAACGTCTGGATGCCAAAGAAATTGATGAAATTGTTAAAGATGTGGTAGAAGACGACCTTTCAGACATTGAAATAACATATTTTGTTTCCGGTTGTTTTGTACACGGACTTTCAAACCAAGAAACAGCTGACCTTACAAAAGCAATTGTAAGAAATGGTGCGCAACTCTCTTTCCCAGGAAAAAAAGTTGTCGACAAACACTGCATCGGTGGTGTACCCGGTAACCGTACCACACCTCTTGTTGTTTCAATTGTTTCATCAACCGGTCTTATCTTCCCAAAAACATCTTCAAGAGCTATTACCTCTCCTGCCGGCACAGCAGATACAATGGAAACAATCGCAAATGTTACCAACCCTGCTCCAAAGCTTAAACAGATTATCAAAAAAGCCGGAGCTTTCATTACTTGGGGTGGAGGAGTAGATCTTGCCGCAGCTGACGATAAAATGATAAGAGTAAGACATCCGCTTAGCCTTGATCCTCAAGGAATGTTACTTGCATCAATTATGGCAAAAAAACATTCTGTTGGAGCTAAATTTTTAATTATCGACATCCCTTATGGACCAAACGTTAAGATCAAAACTGTTCCAAAAGCTAAACAACTTGCAAACAGATTCCTGCAGATCGCTAAAATACTTGGGATTAAAGCAAATGTAATTTTAACTGATGGAAGACAGCCAATTGGAAACGGAATTGGACCTGTACTTGAAATCAAAGATATTCTTAAAGTTCTAAAAAACGAAGAAGACGCACCTCAAGACCTTAAAGAGAAAGCTATCTACATGTCAGGAATACTTCTTGAAATGACCGGAAAAGCGAAAAAAGGTAAAGGTGCTAAGCTTGCAAAAGAACAACTTGAGTCTGGGAAAGCTTACAAACAGTTTGAAAAAATCATAAAAGCTCAGGGCAAACGTAGAGTTCCCAAAGTTGGTGAGTTCAAAGTAGATATCAAAGCCAAAAAGAACGGAAAAATAAAAGCAATCCACAACAAAACTGTTGCAAGAACTGCAAAACTTGCCGGAGCTCCAAAAAACAACGGTGCTGGAGTATATATCCATAAACATTTGGGAGAAAAAGTTAAAAAAGGTGAAGCTTTCGCAACAATTTATGCAGAAAGTAAAGAAAGGCTAAATCATGCTAAAAAATATGCATTAGAAACAAATCTTGGTTACACCATTTAACAATTAAAAATGACTTATAAAGAAATTATACGAAAAATAAAAAACCTTGAGATTCAAGGTGCTGAAAAAATTGCAGTTAAAGCAGTGGAAGCTTTTGCAATGAAACTAAAAGAGACTCAAGATTTAAAACAGCTCAAAAAATATGCAAAAGAGTTAAAAGAGACACGTCCAACAGAACCTGCACTTAGGAATGGTATTAACTACTGCTTAAATAACTACAAAACCCACCCTAAAATCTCTGAAGAAGTTCTTAGTCATTTTAAAAAAGGAAAAGAAGAGATCGCAAAAACAGGTGCAAAAAAGATCAAAAACGGAATGATAGTTTTTACTCATTGCCACTCTTCAACAGTTACTAAAATACTTATTACAGCAAAGAAAGAAGGAAAAAAATTTGAAGTTTTCAATACGGAAACCCGTCCAAAATTCCAGGGACGAATAACAGCAGAAGAACTAGCAGATCACAAAATCCCTGTAACACATTTTGTAGATTCAGCAGGAAGATCAATGATAAAAAAAGCAGATCTGTTCCTATTTGGATGTGATGCAATAACCTCTGAAGGGCTTGTAATTAATAAAATTGGAACTGCAATGCTTGCAGAATCAGCAAAAGATTTCAATATTCCATCTTACACCTGCACAAACTCATGGAAATTCAACCCACAAACAGTTTATGGTGAACCTGAAAAAATTGAACAAAGAGATATAAAAGAAGTTTGGGATAAAGCACCTAAAGGTGTAACAATCTACAATCCGGCTTTTGAAATCACCTCCCCTGACCTTCTAACAGGAATTATTTCTGAGATTGGTGTATTTAAACCTGAAACTTTTGTACTACAAATACAAGAAAATTTTCCTTGGATGATAACAAAAGATTAATATGATAACAAAAGAAGATAAAAAATATTTAAAAATGCTCGACAGAATGGAGCCAAAATCTCCATGTAAAAGAGCTAAAATCGCAGCAATTATTGTAAAAAACGGTAAAATTCTTGTCAAAGCAGTCAACCATCCATACAAATTTTACAATCTTAAAAAACTTGGCTGCCTCAGGACCAAACTAAAAATAAAGTCAGGAACCCGTAGAGAAGTAGGATGCGGTCTTTGCGCAGAACAGTATGCAATCGCAGAAGCAGCAAGAAAAGGAATAGCTCTAAAAGGAGCAACAATTTACATTTCCAAACATCCGTGTAGAATATGTGAAGGATTTATTGTTGAAACCGGAATCAAAAGAGTTGTTTATCAGGAAGGTTACCCGGACCCTGTCCCTTCAATAGATATCCTGGAAGGTGGAAAAGTTAAAATCGAACAAGACACTGAAAGCGCTGAAATAAAGAAGACACCTAAATCCAAGCTACATACTTAAATCAGCAAACTCTTTAAAGCAAAAACTTTGAAAAAGAAAATCTTAATCTTAACAGCAAGTTTTGGTGATGGACATTTGATGGCTTCCAAAAATATTCAGGAAGCTCTCAATCATCTATATCCTAAAAAACATAATATCGAAATTATCGATTTTATGAACACAATCAATAAAACCCTAAGTAAAACAATCGAAAAACTTTACTTTAAAAGTTTAAAATACAAACCAAACCTTTATCATTCACTCTATAAACATTTCGATAAACCCTGGAAAGTTAAATTTCTTAATGTTTTAAGTTCCCCATTAATTATTTCTAAGATTAAAAAACTTTTAAAAGAAAAAAATCCGGACTTAATCATCTCAACCTACCCAATCTGGAACTTTTTGATATCAAACATTTGGGAGAAAAAAAATAAGCATGCAAACTTCGCAACTGTCATTACCGACTCAACTTTTGTTCATCAAATCTGGTTAAATCCTAAAGCAAACTTTTATTTTGTTCCAGACAAAGATACAAAAGAGACTTTATTACACAACCATATCCCAAGTTCTACGATTCACGACTTCGGTTTCCCAATAAACCTAAACTTCACCCAAAAAATTAATAAACAAGAAATTTTCGCTAAACATAAATTAAATCCAAGAATAAAAACCGGACTTTTAATAATGAACAGCATCCCCAAAAAAGACAGCATCAAATTTATTGAAAATATCACAACTTCAGATCTCCCAATCCAACTAATTATAATCACAGGAAAAAACGCAGCTCTAAAAAAAGAGATAAGCAAGGTCAAATATAAAATAAAAGTTGTAACTTTAGGATGGACAAACAAAGTATGGCAATACATGAAAGCTGTAGACTTTGTTATCACAAAAGCAGGAGGAGCAACAGTTGCCGAATCAATAGCAGCTCAGAAGCCAATCATAATCAACCAGGTAATTATGGGGCAGGAAGAAGGCAACCTTGAACTTATAAAAAATCACCATCTTGGAAAACTAATACACGACGATCCAACAGAAAAAATCAATCCAACAATTAAGTTTATCTTAAAACACCTTCAAAGCTACAATAAAAATCTAAAAAAACATTCAAAACCTGACGCTTCTCTAAAAATCGCACAATTCATCGACTCTCAGCTTTCTTAGTAAACACTCAAATCAATCTCATATATTTTTGAGCTATCAAGCAGATACATCATTCCGTTGTAATCTACATACACATCCTGCAAAGTATCTGTATTTTCAATCACATACTGACTTGTGTAATTTACCCCTTCAATCCTACTATCCTTGGTTAGTACAATAACTCTATTCTTTCCCGGCTCAAGTATATAGATCTGATTTAAATCAACAGCTGTAAAAATCTTTGTTGGATCTTCCATAGACTCAATGGGTGGCTTCATAATAACAAAATCCTGTTTCTCTCCACTATAGTAGTAATCAATATATCCATTATTATTCAAAACATAAACCCCACCATCAATCGCAAAAGAAACAGCTTTACTCATATCAGTTTCACCAGAAATATATTCTACACCTCCACTATAGTTATCTCTCTTCCTTGTATATTTCCAAATCTGATCAGCTTCTTTATCTAGAATATAGACCTTATTACTATAAACCCCTATATCAATCCCAGCATTCCATGCACCATCATCAGTATCCATATAATCTTTCAATCCATCTGTGTATTCAATAATCTTATCTTTATCAGTTAAAAAGATTAAATTTTCACGATCCTCAAAATAGTCACCAACTACAATCTCCTCATCATCAGAAACCAGACTCACAGGATCCTCAACTCTATCCATAATCACTTCATATAATGCATTATATTCATATACATACAACCTACCATCAGAAGGAATAATTCCTTTTGCATCAATATCACTCCTTTTTAAAGACAAATCAGCCAAAACTTTCGGCTCTGAAATCCTATGAACATTATCCATCTCATCTCTAAGTTCCTGAATCCTCTCCAATGTTTGTGTAGCCTTTGACTTTATCTCACCGGAATTTAACACCTCAACAGCTTTTTGCTCTGCTTGATCCAAAAATGCTGCTGCCTGCTTTTTATCAAAATGAGATTTACTTTCAGCGTCGCTAATATCAGCAAGTGCCGCATTAATAGTCTCTTCCTGCATAGCAATATATTCAGCAGTAGAATTTTTCATTTTCAAAAGTACAGCCCCAACAACAATTACAACAGCAAGAGCAACAACAATATATAATAGTTTATCTTTACCAATTGTTGGCCTTTTTATAGATGCCCGCCTCTTCAATCCTTTCAAATTTTGTAAAGTCTTCCCCAAAAATTCAGCAATTGCTTTATTCCCTTTTGCTGGACCTCTTAACACCTGAGATTTTTCAGGTGGAGCAATATACTCTTCCTTATTAACATGAATCATCTCTTCCTGAGGCTCTTTTCTTAAATCTATTTTTGTAATATGCACTCCAATTAATGCAATCTTTGATACTAATTCAGCAGAAACCAAATCTTTCACCTCTTCCAGACAAAGTTCTAAACTTTTCTTTGTAAAAGCTTTTCCTAAATCCACTTTTGTAACATACCTAAGTAGTCTGCTTGTACTAAACACAACATAGTCGCTTGGTTCCAAAGTACCACTGGCAATATTTTCAAAAAGATCATAGTCTTCACCTTTCTCCGGTGATGCAAGCCCTTCACTAATAATTGAAACAAACCTGCCTCTTATTAAATAAACCTCACTTTCACCACTATTACTCAAATAAAGCTTATTATCCTGAATAGCTCCAATAGAAACATTCAAAATTCCAATAGATTTTGACTCTTTTTCTGATTTATATTTTTTAATTAAACTGTTTATATCTTTTAACGCTTCTTCAAACCGGATATAAGCATCATTTGCAAAATGTTTATAAAAAACCTCTTTTAATACATTAAAAATAGCAGTTCCAATTCTTTGACCTTCTACCGGATTATTCAAAATCTCCAGCGACATAAAAATTTTCCCGCCGCGTCCGTCTTTACTCTCCTTTTCTTCATACACATAATTTTCTAAAAACCCATCTTCTCCCTTTCCTACAAACAAAAATTCATGATCCGCTTTAATCGACATTATATTTGTTTTAGTTTATAATTTCCTAGCGTTTAGCTTACAATTTGAACCAGAAAATTGCAAGATGAAAACCTTAATTATAGATAACTACGATTCGTTTACATACAACCTTTATCAGGTATTCAAAAAACTGAACAGTAATCCTGTAATTGTTAAAAACGACAAGATAACAATCAAATCTATTAAAAAGTTAAATCCAGATAGAATTGTTATATCTCCAGGACCAGGTACAGCAGTGGATCCACATTTTTTTGGTATATCAAAAGAGGTTATTAAAAAATTTGGTCCAACCACCCCAATTCTTGGTGTCTGTTTGGGACATCAGGGAATAGCGTCTACTTATAAATGCAAAATTAAAGAAGCAGAAAAAATTATCCACGGAAAAACCAGCCAAATCACCCATAACAATAAAGACATTTTCAAAGGTCTCAACAATCCATTCACAGCAATGAGATACCATTCACTAATAGTTGATAACGTTAATTTCCCAAAAGATCTGGAAATTACAGCAACTCTGCAAGACAGAAAATCTATAATGGGAATTAAACATAAAAAATACCCAATTTATGGTATCCAGTTTCACCCGGAATCTTTTATGACCCCTGAAGGCGAAAAAATTATTCAAAATTTTCTGACACTTCCCAAACGATCTTAAACATACTTTTTAAAGTCATAGCAAGAGCCTTATCAAAAAACACAACAGCATAACTTCCTTTTATATCAAGGTTTATAAACAAAACAGAATCTCCAAAAACATAAATATCTTCATGAATATGTAAAATTGGCATTTTCCTGAAACTTACACTATTTCTTTCACTTTTCTTCGCAAAAAAACTTTCTTTAAATTTACTAATACAACAACTTTCAGCTTCTGTTATTAAAAACTTCTTTTTACATCTTCTTGAAGTCAACTTTTCATAAAATTCACACAAAAAAGATTCAAAGAAAAGCATTTCCTGCCTTTTAAGAGAAAAAAGTGCATAAACCTCCTTCACCTTTTCATCAACAAGAATCTCAAACATACCCTTCTTTACTCCTCTTTTCCCCTCAAAAAACTTAATATCAACAGATTTCTTGCCTTCACTTTTAATTCTCTCTAAAGTTGGAATCAAAAAACTGTTTACATTCAATTTTTTCATCCTAAGTCTTCTATCCTGCTCCTCCATTAAATACTTCATCTTTTTCGGGTCATCAATTTTCAAAAGATGCTTTTTCCCCTGAATACTTTCACAAATAAAACCTTTTCTTTTCAATTTTTCAACCAGATAGTATGTTGAAGATTTTGATGTTTTTAAATATTTTGCTAATTTTGGTACACTTGACTTCCCTTCTCTCAACAAAAACATATAAGCCTCAATTTCCTGATCTGCAAGGCTAAACTGCTTAAGTAATAAAACAATTTTCTTGTTTATAAGCTCCTCCATTAAACCCATTAGTATATAAGAACAGATTCTAATAAAAATAGCAAAAAACCACAAGATATAAATAAAAATTTCACGTGAATTCCATTACTCTTGACACAAAACCAGATAAAAAGTAGTATCTTTAAAGCATAAAGCCGTATTTTTAAAAAACATGTTAAGCAAGAGAAATAAACGTAAACAACATAAAAGGCATGGTTTCCTAACCAGAATGAAGACAAAATCTGGCAGTAAAGTTATTAAAAGAAGAAGAGCCAGAGGAAGGAAACAATTGACCGTCTAAGCTATTATCAATGCTTCCCAAAAAGCATAAAATTACTAATCGTAGGATAATTCCAAATATTTTAAATAATGGGAAGAGTATAAGTACGCCTTTATTTGTTATTAAGTACATTTATAATAAGGAAAAAGACAGTCATTTTGGTATAATAACAAGTGCAAAAATTAGTAAAAAAGCTGTAGAAAGAAACAAAGCCAGAAGACGAATATATGAAGCTATAAGACATTTCCTAAATGAGCAAGGAGATACTGAAAAAAATATTGATGCAATATTCCTGGCAAAAAAAAGTTGTTTAGAAGCAGATTACGAGACAATTTCAAAAACAATTTCAAATAACTTATCAAAAATCCTATAATGGACATCAAAAATTTACAAAAAACTCTTCTAGTTTGGTTAGTACTTTTTTTGCTATTTTCTTTAGTTTTCCAAAGTTGTCAGGAAAAAGAGGTTAAAGAAGATGGCTTGGCAAAAGAAGAGATAGGACTACAAACTTCAAAAGATGAATATAAGGAAAATAAAGAAGTACTTTTGACAATACAAAATAATTTAGACAAAGAGTTAACTATAAAAAATGAATGTCCGGGAGAACCTTTTGATGTTTTTAGAATTGTTGGAACAGAAAAAAAGCAAATGTTTGCTTCTCCAAGATTAAAATGTGATGAAGAGGAAGATTATGTTATCGAATCTAAAAATAAATCCACAATCAGCTACAAATATTGGAACCACAGCTTATTTGGAAATACCGGTAGATACATTATCGAATATACTACAGATATAAATGGTGAAACAAAAACTTTCACATCAAACGAATTTGAAGTTGTTCAGGGATCAACAATTACATATTTATGGAGAACACTTCTTTATCAACCTATATATAATGTACTGATTTTCTTTGCAAGTATTATTCCGGGTCACAGTCTTGGAATTGCAATTATACTTTTAACAATACTTATCAGACTTATCCTTCTTATTCCTTCACAAAAAGGTTTAAGAGCTCAACGAAAAATGCAGGAAGTTCAACCTCGTCTTGAAAAGATTAAAGAAAAGTACAAAGGTAATCAGGAAAAAATCGCAAAAGAGACAATGGCTATATGGAAAGAGCATAAAGTCTCCCCTGCATCCAGCTGCCTTCCTATTCTTCTTCAGTTCCCAATACTAATTGCTCTCTTTTATGTAATTAAAGACGGACTAAACCCAGATACAACCTACCTGCTTTATCCTCAACTCAAAGACTTCCCTCTTGAAAATATTGATGTAATGTTCCTTAACTATCTGGACCTAACAAAAGTTAACGTTTATATACTTCCAGTAATAGTTGGTGGACTACAGTTCTTCCAGATGAAGCTTGCTACTCATAGAAAGAAATCTAAAGAAGAAAAAAATAAGAAAAAAGACAAATCTAAAGATAAAAAGCCGGAGATGAAAATGGCTACAGAAATGATGACTTATGTAATGCCGATTTTAATTGCTGTATTTACAGCTTCTGTACCTGCTGGTGTTGGTCTTTACTGGGGGACTTCAACGATATTTGGTATTGTTCAACAGTTCTTTGTTAACAAAGAATCATCATCGAATAAAAAGGATAAGGACAAAAAAGACGTAAACAAGTATGGAAAACCTATCATTGATCAATAATTCTTAACTTATATAGCTATGGAAGAAACTATTCAAACTGTTTTGCAGGATATGCTGGATAAATTGGGTGTTAGTTATCAAAAATTAACTATCAATCTTAATGACACCAGCGAATATGTAATAAACATAGATAGTGATGAATCAAGTATTTTAATTGGTCATCACGGTGAAACCATTTATGCCTGTCAACATGTGCTTAAATCTTTATTAAGACAAAAAATTGCAGATAAAAATGTAAATGTAAAACTGGATGTAGATAACTACAGACAAAGACAAGAGGAAAACATTAAACAAATCGCTGAAAGAAAAGTTACATTAGCCAGAAATACTAGACAAAAACAGTCGTTGCTTCCAATGTCACCTTATTTTAGAAGAATCATTCATCTTCATTTAACAAAACCGGAATTTGACGACATTACAACAGAAAGTGTTGGCTCAGGCGATCACAGAAAAGTTGTAATCATACCTAATAATGAAACTTTTTAATTTTATGAAGAAAAAATTTTTAATCTTTGCAGTCACAGTTGCAGTTAGCTTATTAACTTTATCTCAAACTGTTTCAGCTTTTTCCGATGTCTCAGAGGATGACGACTACTACTATGCTGTTTCTTATTTATTAAATAATGGGATCATCCAGGGATATGAAGACGGTACTTTTAAACCAAATAAAGATGTTTCCAGAGTTGAAGCTTTAAAAATAATTTTATTAAGTGCTAATATTGAAATTACAGATAACAACATTGAGCTTGAACTTAGTGATATTGAAAACAATGTTTGGTACACACCGTATGTAAAAACAGCTGTAAATATGGACATTGTACAGGGATATGATGACAATAAATTTTATCCAACAAAAAATGTAAACTTTGCTGAAGGTATAAAGATATTGATTGAAACTTTTGGAATGAACTATGAAAGGTTTGAAACCAACGATTATCTTGAGTATGAAAACTGGTACGACAAATATTTTGAAGTTGCTGATGCAAACTACTTATTAAATTTTAATGAAAATATAGATCCAGCAGAAGAGTTAACAAGAAGTGATTTGGCAAAACTTATCTACTATGCTTTAAAACCTGAAGACTCTCCTTATTATAGTGATGAGAACTATGAAGAACCTGAGGATGAGATTGTTGAAGAAGAAATAATTGAAGAAGATCCGGAGGATGAAATTATCGTAGATGATACGGAGGAAGAAGGTGAAGGTGAAGGTGAAGAAGAACCAGTCAACGAAGGCAGCTTTTCAAACTTTGAAGTTGGAAGCACTTTGATATGTCGAGCTACTTATTATGGTTATGCTTTTGCAGGAAACAATACAGCATCAGGTGAACCTTTTGACCCAGAAGCAATGACTGCAGCTCACAAAGAACTCCCTTTTGGGACTATTGTTAAAGTAACTAACCTAGAAAACGATGCAACAGTTACTGTAAGGATTAACGACAGAGGACCTTTTACACCGGGACTGGAAATTGACCTGTCTCAAGCTGCATTTGCATCAATTGCAAACTTAAGTTGTGGAGTATTGAATGTAAAACTGGAAATTATTGAGGCTGCTGAATAAAAAATAATAGCTGCTAGCTAACTCTCGTATCATAAAGCCCGGTCTCAGTATTAACTTTTACTGTATCCC
>Ga0180433_10008487_pt1 | contig 12771 bp, 8 predicted proteins | sample SS_ome_8_FD_132980 | JGI IMG/M metagenome (GOLD analysis project Ga0180433, IMG submission 132980) | Hypersaline lake sediment archaeal communities from the Salton Sea, California, USA - SS_1_D_1 metaG | ecosystem: Environmental > Aquatic > Non-marine Saline and Alkaline > Hypersaline > Sediment... | reverse complement strand
GTTCAATCATCCGCCTGATCTCTTCAATGGGTTTCTGTTCAGCGGTAATCACGAGGCATTGCTCCTCTTTCTGTGGTGTCCGCCCAAGGAGATTGAGGGTGTAATATAGGTGAATGCCCAAGCCGGGCAACATCAGCCATGATGGCCTCGGCGAACACTGTAAGGGGTTTTGGGTCTTCTTTCGAATTCATCACGAACCCAACTCGGTCGCCTTCAAGCCCGATGGACCTGATGATCTCCCGAACCCATTGAACCCTCTTTTTCGCCCTTACATTCCCCTCAAAGTATCGACAGTCCCCATCCGGGCAGGTGATAACAAACGCTGCGTCCGCGAATTCCTCAAGGGCCCGGAGCAGGTGACGAGGCTCCAGCCTTCCGCCACAGGGCAGGGGGTAGAGGCGCAAAGATCCTCCAAATCGCTTCTCGAGAGAGCGCCTCTCGTGCTCTTCGCTTCCAGGGGTGTTCTGGCAGTAAAAAAGGGCCACAGTGAATTCATATCCAGCACGTGTTGCTTTCATTGATCGCTCCTATGTCGTAATATAAAAGACCTTTCTCATAAAAGAGCTTTGCTTTTTGAGTCCAAAAAAATGCGGAAAAAAGGAGATGCTGCCTTCACTTTTTTCCGCCCCTCCGCCACGTTGCTTCTTCGGAAAAAGCTTCCTCGGTTTTTCCTGGTATCAGCATGGATTCATGAAAATGCTAGCACTTTAAAAAGCAAAACCCGCGCCAGAATAGTATATCTAATAAAATCAAGGCGTTGCTTAAAGACCCCACATACCCTTCTTTGAAGAAACAACATTTTTGTAAGATGAATGGCATTAAGGCAACGGTTTTGTGTGAACATCTGGATCGGAGTCGAGGTATTTTAGAAGACCATTCGATTATCGCCTTAGCCACGTAACCGCGCTTTCCAGAGACATACGGATCAAGGGATGACTGAAAGAGTTGCCAGTAATCTGGACGTGAAAAGGGATTCAAACATAAAGGAAGCTGTGATCTACTCCCTGAGAATAACCGCCCAAGAAGGGATTGCAACCATATAGTTCTTAATAAGGTAATGCTATGGAAGTTCAGCAAGACCTGAGAGATCTGCTCGCGTTATTCAACAAATACAAAGGTGCTTACATCATTGCAGGAGCCTAATGATGCAAGACCTGCATGAGTTTGGTTTGGATCCGTCGGCCCGATGGCAGGGGATTTTGAGCAAGAAGAGACACTCGTTGAACTCGGGTCTGCACCCGTCAGGGTTAAGGTCATTACCTCGATCATCGGGGTGTCATAGGAGCACGGGCGAGCGGGCAGGCAGAGGAGCAGATATTCTGTTATGCTTTGACTGGCTTCTGTAATACCCCTGCAAAAACGCCGCTTACCAAAAGGAACACGATTATAGTTGTGAATACTAGAAAATAGCTCCCGCTCACGTCAAAGAGGAACCCCGCAATATATGGGGCAAAGGCGCCGGTGAATATGCCTGCTGCCATGCTGATCCCGATGAGCTCCCCCAATGAACCCATGCCGAAGAAATCCCCCAGGATGCCAAGATAGGCGGAGACTTTGCTTCCGTGGCATAGGCCATAGAAAAGGACGAAGCAGTAAAGCATCCACGGGCCCTGGAGGAACAAAAGCAACAGCATGAATAGCCCCATGCCAATGTGGGAGAAGGCCAGGATCCGTTGCCACGGGATTCTTCCTGAGAGGTGGCCGCCAATGATGCGGCCGGGGATTGAGGATGCCCCCATAAGGCCCATTGCTGCGGCCGAGGCCGTTGAAGGGATGCCTATATCGGTAGCATAGGGCACAAGGTGGGCGGCTATGGTTTGAAATGCGAAAACCACAATACAATGGCATATGGTTATGCCGGCAAAGGGGAAACTCATGAGGTTCTGCCGTCGTTCTCGTCGGCGCACTTCAGGCCGATTCGGCGCTTCACTCGATCCATTGGGAAGCGCACGGGTCTCACCCGGGGGCTTTCTGACCACGAATGATGAGGCAGCCATGATGGCAAAGAAGATAATACCAACCGTGAAATACGCGTCCCTCCAGCCACGGCCGGAGACTAGATAGTCAGCTAGTAAGACAAAGATAAAGGCACCTACACCGACTCCGGAGATGGTGATTCCAAGCGCTAACCCTGCCCGGTCCCTGGCAAAGAACCAACGCTGTACGGTTGCGGTGGGAACCGACCAGTTTGCACCTCCCCCAAGGCCGGCGATGAAAAGCAACATACGGAGATGTTTTACAGTATGAACTTGACTACAGAGTGAAAACCCTAAGCCTGTTAGGATTGCGCTCACAAGAAGAATGGGCCCGGGACTGTATTTGTCGGCAAGCCTGCCCGTAGTTATGACCGAAATAACGTAGCCTAACAGGAAAGACGTATAGCCCGATGAAACCTGAGCTCGAGTCCACCGCAGATCCTGAGCCATAGGCTTCAGGAAGACCCCAAAGGTCCACGTGCTTCCACCTTGTGTGAGCAGCACTGCAAAGCAGGCGCCCATGATAAACCAGCCATAAAACACGCGAACGTCGTTTTTTTCTTCAGGCATAATAATTGGGTATGATTCCTATGGAGATTGGTATTTTTGGGCGATGGGGAACCGTCTCCCATAACCAAAGGACTTGGTGGTAACCTTGAGGCCAGGAGGGGATTGGTGCCGCTTATATTCGTTTCGATCAACCCGTGTGACAATATCCCTGACAATCGATGGACCGAAACCCGACTCTATAATCTCCTCTGGTGTCTTGTTGTCTTCAATATATGCCTTGAGGATATCATCCAAGATCTCATAGGGGGGTAGTTCATCCTGATCTCGTTGATCTGGTTTAAGTTCTGCTGAAGGGGGCTTTGTGATGATTCTCTCCGGGATGATCTCTCGATCCCTGTTTATGAAGTGAGCGATTTTGTACACAGAGGTCTTGGGCACATCGGAGATAACGGCAAGTCCACCGTTCATATCTCCGTACAGGGTACAGTAGCCCACTGCGAGTTCCGATTTGTTGCCCGTTGACAGGAGCAGGTGCCCCAGCTTGTTGCTGATTGCCATGAGCGTTGTTCCCCTGATCCTCGCCTGAAGGTTTTGGCCTGTGACCTCCGTTGCAACATCTTTGAAAAAGGGTGATAGGTCTTTTAGGAGCGTTTTGAATTCGGCGTCAATGGGAACGGTAACAAGCTTAGCCCCTAGATTGGTTGCGAGCGTTTTCGTGTCTTCGAAGTTTTGCTTATTGGTATATTGAGAGGGCATGAACACGAGCAAGACATTGTCCCCTCCGAGGGCCTGAACCGCAACGTATGCGGTGAGCGCCGAGTCCATGCCACCGCTCAGTCCTATTAGGGCCTTGGAGAATCCGCATTTCCGAACATAGTCCCTGGTGCCCATAATAAGGGCGTTGAGGATCGATTCCGTATCGGATCCTGAGATAGGGTGTATATCGCCTTGGTTTGTCTGGGTATCAAAGGTAACAATGTCTTCCTCGAAGTCTCGGGCCCGTGCTTTTATCGTGCCCCGAAAATCAAAGGCAAGGCTAAGGCCGTCGAAGAGCACGCTGTCATTGCCGCCCACCTGGTTCACATACACGAGGGGAACCTCATATTTTTTCACAATATTGAGAAACATATCCTCCTTGAACCCCTGTTTGCCCGCATAAAAGGGGGATGCCGCCACATTTATAATGAGATTGGCACCGCCATTGACCATCCTTTCCACCGGATCGACCGGGTAACGCGGTTTCGTGAAGAATTCCCTGTCATTCCAGATGTCCTCGCATATGGTAAGGCCCAGCCGGTAGCCCTTATAGGGAAAAGGCGTACATTCTGTGCCCGACTCAAAGTACCTTGTCTCATCGAATACGTCATAGGTTGGGAGGAGCTTCTTGTTCACCTGGTGGAGCATCTTTCCATCCTCAAAAAGCACCGCCGAGTTGAAAAGAGGATTGCCTCCTTCGCCTTTGTTTTTGTCTACAAACCCACAGATCACCCCAACACCATTGATCGACGCAATTAACTTCTGTAGGTGGTTCAGGTTGGCGTCAATAAAATCCTTCTTTTCCAAAAGGTCTCGAGGCGGATACCCTGAAATAACCAATTCTGAAAACACGACGAGGTCACAGGAACGGCCAATGGCCTTGTCCACTGTGGCCATGATCTTTTCCGTGTTACCGGAAAAATCTCCGATGGTCGGATTAATCTGGGCTAGGGCAATCTTCATGTCTTACACATTAGTTTTCGCCGGCCACACGCCATCCCAGCACTTGAGGCAAAGATGATCTCTGAGTATCCCTAATGCTGCAACAAAGGCCTCTATACTGTTGTACCGTACCGAGTCGGCGCCGATCCTTTGTGCCACCCAGGTTTCCAGGCCCCTGAGCTCGTCCATCGTGACGATATTTCCGCTGGGAAAATAGGTTCTGGCCAAAAGTTCTTCATAGGTCCTCGTTGATATGCCGAAATCACAGGGATACATCAAGGGAGGGCAGGCGATGCGCACATGCACCTCCCGGGCGCCGGCACCCTTAAGCTCTCTCACCTTGTTTCGTATCTGTGTGCCCCGGACGATGGAATCATCACAAAGGACAATCCTTTTGCCTGAAACCGCAAATTCAAGGACGGAGAGCTTTTTCTTGGCCATTTGATCCCGATCTACTTGTGTCAACTGGGTGTAACTCCGATCGGCATATCGATTGTAAAGAAAGATCTCCTGGTAGGGCAATCCCGATCTCATGTGATACCCCAAGGCATGTCCAATGCCCGACATGGGAACAGGCCCAACGAGGTCCGCCCGGAGGCCTCCCTCCTCGATATCCCGTTCCGCTAGGCTTCGGCCCAGGTTATTTCTGGCTTCCTGGACGAACAGCCCGTCTATCTTGCTATCCATGCTCGCCGTGTAGGCCCACTCAAATGCACAATGAGCACTTCTTGGGCTCTCCAATTGTTTCTTGGTCTCGAATCCCTGTTTCGTGATCAAGACGATTTCACCGGGGTTTACGTCCCTCACGCGTTCGAACCCCAGGTTCTGGACGGCCCTCGACTCCGAGCTCACCATAAAAGCCCCAGACCCCTGGCCCAGCATGAGCGGTCGGAATCCGTACACATCCCGTGCCGCATAGATGCCCTCTTCTGTTAGCACGAGAAGTGAGTAGGCACCCTGTATTCTATCAGCAAGCTTGGAAATCCCCATAACCACATTCTTCTCTTGGAGGATAAGCTTGGAGATGATCTCAATGTCGAGACCATGATAGAAAGCGGCGCCCCGTTCCTTCATTTCCGTAAGCAATGCCTCACTGTTGGTGATGTTGCCGCTAAAGGCAACCGCTATCTCCCCAACGGCACCCTGCCACATCATGGGCTGCCGTTCCTTAAGGCTTACATGGCCAATTCCCATAGTGCCTTTAAAGGTTTCAAGTTCACGGGGGATGAAGGTGTGGCCCGCCGTGCCGTAATGGGTAATCAGACGAATCCTTGTTTCGTCGTAGGTAGCTATGCCGCAGAATTGCTGGCCTCGGTGCTGGAGAAAATCCAGGGCCCGAAAGATATCGTTCACACACGAAGTTTCTTCGGCGATACCGAAGACGCCGCAATTATCACCCATGCGTATCATTGCATGCCTTCTCCTTCATCGCTCTTGATATCCCTGTGGTGGTCCTGTAAGGATTTCACGAAGCCGTGATCTTGCGTGTAGGCCTCGATTCCCTTGGCAGCAGCCAAGGCCGCAGCCGGGGTGGTGATATATGGCACCTTGTATGTGACGGCAGACTTGCGGATATACGAGTCATCGTACTTGCTCAATTTGCCGCTCGGGGTATTGATGACCAGGTGGATCTCGCCATTCTTGATGGCATCCACAATATTAGGCCTTCCCTCATGGAGCTTAAGCATGGGTTCGGATTCAATGCCATGTTCCGCAAGGAAATGATGGGTGCCCTTGGTGGCCTTTATCTGAAACCCGAGTTGTGTGAATCGTCTGCCAATCTCTGGAAGGGTGGACCTGTCTTTATCGAGGACCGTGATCAAAACAGCTCCGCTCGTGGGGAGCCTCTGCTGGGCTGCCTCTTCCGCCTTAAAAAACGCGAGTCCGGGGTTTTGGGCAATCCCCAGCACCTCACCGGTAGATCGCATTTCAGGCCCCAGCAAGGGATCTACTTCAGGAAACATGGTAAAGGGAAAAACCGCCTCCTTCACCCCAAAGTGATGAATGGCGTGCTGTTTGAGGTTGAGCTCGGCAATCTTTTTGCCCAACATGAGTTCCGTGGCGATCCTGGCCATGGAGACATTGCAGACCTTTGAAACGAGGGGAACAGTTCGCGATGCGCGAGGATTGGCCTCTAGGATATACACCGTATCATGGGCAATGGCGTATTGAATGTTGAGAAGCCCAATAACGTTGAGTTCCACTGCTATCTTCTTGGTGTATTCGCTCATGGTTTCGACGTGCCTTTTGGGGATGCTCATCGGCGGTATCACGCACGCCGAGTCTCCCGAATGGATACCCGCGAGCTCAATGTGCTCCATAATAGAGGGTACGAAGGCCTCTTTACCGTCGGCTAGGGCATCGGCCTCTGCCTCTATTGCATTTTCAAGGAACTTGTCGATCAGAATTGGCCGTTCAGGCGTAACGCCCACGGCGGCTGCCACATAATGGGTGAGCATCTCCTCGTCATAGACCACCTCCATGCCTCTGCCGCCGAGCACGTAGGAAGGCCTTACCATGAGGGGGTATCCGATCTTCTCTGCGATAGCTAGGGCCTCATCCAGGGTGCTGGCCATTCCGGACTCCGGTTGGGGAATACCGAGCTTTGCCATCATCATTCGGAACCGGTCCCTGTCCTCTGCGAGATCAATGCTCTCATGGGATGTTCCGATTATGGTTGCTCCGGCCTCGGCCAATTCCCGGGCGATGTTAAGCGGTGTTTGCCCCCCAAACTGGACTATGACCCCTTCCGGCCTTTCCTTTTCATATATGCTCAACACGTCCTCCACGGTGAGGGGCTCAAAGTAAAGCCGATCCGACGTGTCGTAGTCCGTTGAGACGGTCTCAGGATTGCAATTAACCATGATTGATTTGAAACCCAGGTCGCGCATGGCAAAGGCGGCATGAACGCATGTATAGTCGAATTCTATCCCTTGCCCGATCCTGTTAGGGCCCCCGCCCAGAATCATGATCGAGCGACCGCCAGCCCTTTCTATTTGATCCGGTGCGTTATAAGTGGAGAAATAATACGCGGCATCCTCGACACCGCTGACCGGAACGGGCTCCCAGCCCTCAACCACCCCGAGAGTGGTACGACGATCTCTGATCTCCCTTTCTGAGTTCCCAAGGATCTGAGCCAGGTAGCGGTCTGCAAACCCATCCTTTTTGGCCTGGATGAGGAGAATATCGGGTAGGTCCCTTCCCCGATAGGAGATGATTTTCTCCTCCAGCGCAACGAGTTCTTTCATCTGCTCAATGAACCAGGGTTTTATATAGGTTTTGGTGTAAAGCTCGTCAACAGAGGCGCCCTTCCTGAGCGCTTCATACATGATGAACTGCCGTTCGCTGGAGGGCTCATTCAGCAATTCAATGAGCTCCTGAAGCGGTTTGTCATGGAAATCCTTTGCAAAGCCAAGACCGTAACGGCCATTTTCAAGGGATCGGATAGATTTTTGGAAGGCCTCTTTATAGGTTTTGCCGATGCTCATGACCTCGCCTACAGCCCTCATCTGAGTTCCGAGCCTGTCCTGGGCGCCATGAAACTTCTCAAATCCCCATCGGGCGAACTTCACCACAACGTAGTCCCCCGAGGGCACATACGTTTCCAAGGTGCCGCCGCGCCAGTAAGGGATTTCGTCCAAGGTCATGCCAGCTGCCAGCTGGGTAGAAATACGGGCGATCGGAAAGCCGGTGGCCTTAGATGCAAGGGCTGAGGACCGAGAAGTACGGGGGTTGATCTCAATAACTACCAGACGGTCGGTCTTTGGGTCATGGGCAAACTGGATGTTCGTGCCGCCTATTACCTGGATGGCCTCGACAATCTTATACGAATACTCTTGCATCCGGATCTGAAGTGAAGGGTCTATGGTGAGCATTGGGGCCGTGCAATATGAGTCGCCGGTATGGACTCCCATGGCATCAACATTCTCTATAAAGCATACGGTAATCATCTGGTTCTTCTTGTCGCGCACTACCTCAAGCTCAAGCTCCTCCCACCCGAGCACCGATTCCTCCACCAGTATCTGGTGTATGAGACTGGCCGAGAGGCCACGACTTGCTACGGCCCTGAGTTCCTCAACGTTATAAACAAGGCCACCGCCCGTGCCGCCCATGGTATAGGCGGGCCTGATGACAACGGGGTAACCGAGGTCTTGGGCGATTTTTTCGGCCTCTTCGACGCTATAGGCCGGAGCGCTTCTGGGCATCTCAATGCCCAGCCGGTCCATGGTGGCCTTGAACTCGATACGGTCTTCACCGCGCTCTATGGCTTCAACCTCTACGCCGATGATCCTAACGCCGTATCTTTCCAGGGTGCCCCGTTTGGCCAGCTCTGAAGAAAGGTTAAGCCCGGACTGCCCTCCAAGGTTGGGCAGCAGGGCGTCGGGCCGCTCTTTCTCAATGATCTTCTCCATCGTCTCCACATTGAGCGGCTCAACATAGGTTACATCGGCCATACCCGGATCGGTCATGATGGTAGCCGGGTTGGAATTAACCAGCACAATCTCGTATCCGAGCGCCCGCAAGGCCTTGCAGGCCTGGGTACCGGAGTAGTCGAATTCGCATGCCTGGCCGATGATGATCGGGCCTGAACCTATGATCATGATCTTATGGATATCGTTTCGTTTGGGCATGGTCTCCTGCCTTAGGTGCAATAAGGGCTTGTCTAAAAAATACGCTATAGGGGAAAATAGTCTGAAGCGAGAGATTTATCAAGCAGTTTCCTTTTATGACGCTAACCCCGATTAAGCATTTATAAAGTTTGCTCATAATCTCCCGTGGAACAACATAATATTTCAGCCAGGTAAGTCGGCAAGAAATACCTGGTTGAGGGGAACAGTATTTCTGACGTAACCGGTTTGAACCAAGGCATTCAAATGGTATTAGCTTTAAAGGCAAAGAGTCCTGAGAGGGACGGCGGGGCCTATTTTTTCTCAAGCCGGACAGGGCAATTCCTCATGCATCTTACAGTCTAGCATTTTTCAGGGCACGATACGGTTATCTCCCTATGGCAGAGCTCCTGGGAGGGAGGTTTTCGCTGGCGGCATTAAGAATCCACCGCTTCCTCAGTATTTGATGTTTGTGCTTCAGCTAATTCGAAACGCGGTTTCGAACGGGGAAATTCGAGGGGCACTCTGTGGTTGTAAACCAGTTTCTTCTTTCCCCCGAGCAGGGCCAGAAGCAAGCCTTCTTCGCGGCAATGTCCTTCATGTGGGCATTTTTTTCTACTCTTTTCAAAGAAGTAGAGCGGCGCAAGGCAATTAAATACCTTGGCATCTACACTGTGCCTAATCCCTTCTAGCTCTCCCCTTGCTGAATAGAGATCCCTGTTATAGTTAACGCTCTTTTGCATACGCAGGATTTCCTTGATCAAATCCAAATCAGGGCATCCTTCAAATCGGGGGCATGAAGCACAGTGCTCATAGAATTTGAGGGGTGCTTGACAGCTGAACTCGGTGGCACGAATTGTTTTTGGTTTTCTGCGCGTCACGTTGGTGTCCTTTCCGTCCTCTGGTTTCTTAAGGTATTGTACATTTCCTTGATGGGGGCTTTTTAGACCCTAGATTCATACTAGGCCGACCCCATGAGCCATTCGGGTGTTTTATCTTCCAGGGCCTTGTAACCAAAAGTGACACAGGCGGTTTTGCAACACCCACAGCCTATGCATTTTTGGGTTTCAATATAGATAGAACCCTGCTGATCTTGAATCGCACGCACTGCACATACTCTTAACGCATAGCAATCCTTACAGTTATGTTTACAGATAACATTGAGCATGGTTTCTCCTTCCTCAAATGAAATTGTTGGTTACTCGTTTTCTACGGTCTTAAGCGATAGTGCGGGCATTTCGCCAAATGCCTCTTCAAACGAGCAACAAGCAACGAGTTTTGAATTATCCCAAGATTTTTTCTATTTCCTGCCTGTCCGATTCCATAACATAAGGAATACCAGACACATCGGCCGCCTCTCTGGTGAGTGCTGCCAGATCATTACGGTCAATGTACTGAATGGCGAATTTCCTCGCACCTGCCATCAGTTGTTGCAGGCCCTGTCGGAGGCGGTCGATATACGAATACATCCCAATAGCCCCAGCCGGGAGCTTCGCAAAATCTTTGCCGAATTGCTCCTTTAACTGCGAGCCAACCGCAAACAGATTCAGATACCCTCCTTCAATATCTTCACCTTCCAAATCCCTTTTTTCTGCCATTAATCTGCCATGGGTTTTGCCCACCATGGCAGCTGTCATTATGGCTCGACCAAGACATATGGCCTTGACATAGGGTGCTGCCAAGGCCAAGGCCTTAAAGATGTGATCCTCAAGGGAAAGACCACCAGCAATGGCAATGGGAGGAATGTAAGCCCCCTTTTCCTTGAGACGTTCGCACATCTGGTAGGCAAGACATTCAAGCTGGACCGTGGGGATTCCCCATTCATTCATCATCCGCCATGGACTCATCCCAGTGCCTCCACCAGCGCCATCTATGGTCAATAGGTCTATCTTGGCTTCTGAGGAATATTTAATGGCCCGGGCCAGGTCGGCAGGACGATATGCACCGGTCTTCAATGTCACATATTTGGCTCCTACTGTGCGAAGACGTTTCACAGAGTTATAGAAGGCTTCTTCGTCTACCATGCCCAATCTTGAATGTCTTTCGAATTCACTTATGCCTCCTGCCTTGAAGGCCTCTTGTGCGGATGGAACAGTTGGATCTGGCAGCACAATGTATCCTCTCTCCTTGAGCTGCATGGCCCTTTCCAGGCTGGGTAGCTTCACTTCACCGCCAATGTCTTTTGCACCCTGGCCCCATTTCAGCTCAAATATCTCAACACCGAGCTTCTCAATGACATACTCCGGTACCCCGAGCTTAGTGTCTTCCACATTAGCCTGAATAATAACCCCGCCTTTGCCATCATACCATCTCTTGAAAGCATCGATTCGACGTTCCATTTCAGGGGACTTAACTATCTTGCCATTCTTGAACTCTGCCCGAGGATCCATACCGCAGATATTTTCACCAGCAACAACGATGACACCTGAAATTGCAGCGCCAACTGCCATGTCCTCCCAATTAACCCGGGCAATTTCAGTAGAGCCTAAAGCCCCCGTAAACACAGGGAAATTCATCTTGATGCCACCTTGTGCACCTACAGCTGTAGTACAATCCACTGCCGGGAAGGTGGCGACATCTGAGTTAGGCTCCATACCTACAGCACCCACGCATGTTCCCTGAATATTAAAGTGAGAGAAATCCACTGGATAATCCTTTTCAGCTCCTGCAGTAACCAAGCCGAAGGGTTGCGGGTAAATCATCTCACGACCCTTAAGAGCAGAGCGTCCTACCTCACAGGGCCCTTCACACCCATCAAGGCAGGTCACGCAGAGGCCAGAAATGGGAGCGGGCTCTACCCGTGTTGTGGTTACTGTTGCAGCACTTCGATTTGGTTTGCTAAAAGACATAATGAAGTCCTCCCTCCGTTAATGAGTACCACTTACTATAATCGGGCGAAAAAAATCCATAGACTATGCTCTGACAGGCTATGGACTTCATTGTCTCCTTCAGTGATACGTCTCTGTATTACCGATAATTTAAATATAGGCTTTCCGTTTTAGCAAATAGATCTCTTGCAAAGAGCTTTTTGCATATTTCTAGCCCAGCTAAATTTCGTGTGAGATAATAATCGCCTCACGGAAAGGCCTACACTGTGCCGACTCAGCTTATCCTAAAAAACAAATAGCACTCCGACTCTGAGGGTCGGCCACAACCCTCGCATATGCTCCATCAGCTATTTTAGGGACATCAATGACATGCACCACATTTTCAAACTCGCCACTTTCTGGCAACAAATCAGTCAGAATATTTGTAGAGCCTTCAAAAAACAAGCCGTTAAACATGGTCTCAGGGTCATCAGGATAAATGGGTAAGTAAATGATTTGACCTTCCACGAGATCCTGAAAAAAGTGCGTTCCGTAAGATACCTCGGGAACGTGACCAGAATCTTCGCGAGCAATTTCAACAAGAACCGCCGTATTGTCAATATCTGCATAGCTCACATTGACACCAAGGTTAATGTTACCACTTCCCCACCTGCCTGGGCCCATCATCAAAAATTTACCGGCCACAAGGCGTGGATGCCTATTGAGGCGCCCTACCACCCGCCCCACTGACCTTTTGAGCTCCATTGAAGTGATTTCAGCATAACGTCGAGGATCTATATAAATAATATGCTGGACCCCACTGACCACTCCGCCACTTATAACTCTCTTAGCTTTAAACAGTGTGCGCTCCTGGGGAATAGTATCAGGCACCTTTGCAGGGCCCGAAAGCCCGGGGAGCCATAACGGCCTGCATTGCAGTAAATTGACCCTGACACTACCGCTGTGATCCACAGACGCAGTAAATTCTGTGTCTACTGGGTGGCCGTAAGCTTTTTCCAGCCTCTCCAGCATATGTCCCGTGAGTTTAACGAAGTTTGTACCGCTGATGAGTTTGTTAAAGGTCAGCACGAGTGTTTCTTTCGAATCTCGGTGGATAGTGGCGTAGGGATCATGCAAGTATCCATCCTTCATTATGGATACAAGCAAGTGAGC
>Ga0180433_10008486_pt1 | contig 12771 bp, 12 predicted proteins | sample SS_ome_8_FD_132980 | JGI IMG/M metagenome (GOLD analysis project Ga0180433, IMG submission 132980) | Hypersaline lake sediment archaeal communities from the Salton Sea, California, USA - SS_1_D_1 metaG | ecosystem: Environmental > Aquatic > Non-marine Saline and Alkaline > Hypersaline >... | reverse complement strand
GTCCTGATCGTCGTCGACGAGGCGTACGTCGAAATGGTCGACTCCGATGCGTTCCCGGACGCGATGGCGTACGTGCGAGAGGGACGACCGAACGTCCTCGTCCTTCGGACGTTCTCCAAGGTCTACGGACTGGCCGGAATCCGCCTCGGATACGCGTTCGGAGCGCCGGAGACGATCGCGGCGCTTCAGCGGGTGAAGAACATCTTCAACGTGAGCGTCGTCGCCCAGGCGGCCGGGATCGCCGCTCTTCGAGACGAGGAATTCGTGAAGGAGTCGGTCCGGGCCAACGCGGCCGGCCGCCGGTACCTCTGTCGGGAGTTCGACCGCCTCGGCCTCGAGCACGCCGAAAGCCACACGAACTTCGTTCTGGTCCGTATCGGCCCGGACGCGGGCCGAATCTACGAACGGCTCCTCAAACGCGGGATCATCGTCCGTCCCTGCGCCCAGTACGATCTGCCCGACTTCCTCAGAATCTCGATCGGCACAGCGGAGCAGAACGAGCGGCTGATCGGTGCGCTGGAAGAGCTGGTCGCACCCCGCCATGCCTAGAAGGTTAGGAGGCAATCGCCACCTCATCCCTCTCGAAGAGCGACACGTTGCGGAGATGTGTCGGATCTTCAACGAGCACGTCGCCGAGGGATTCGCCGCCTATCCGGAGACGGCGGTGTCCGAAGAGGCGATGCGCTCTCTTCTCTCACAAACCCTCGAATCCCTGGCGGTCGCAGCGGAGACGGCCGACGGTCCCCTTCTCGGCTTCGGTTTCCTTCGCCCGTACCAGCCGGTGGAGACCTTCGCGCACACCACGCAGATCACGATCTTCCTCGACGCACAGTACACACGCGCGGGCATCGGCTCGGAGATCCTGCGGCATCTCGAGCTGCGCGCGCGACGTCGAGGCATGACGAAGGTCCTCGCCCACGTCTCGTCGCGGAACGCGCCCAGCCTCGTGTTCCACCAGAAGCACGGATACATCGAGTGCGGGAGGTTCCCAGAGATCGGACGGAAGTTCGGAGAGCCGTTCGACGTCGTCTGGATGATCAAGACGCTCTAGCGCCGACGAGCCGGACGGAGGCGGACTACCAGAACCGGCGGGATTTCGGGGTAGTGGTCCCATGAGAGCGGACCGCGTGCGTCCGAGGGATCGGTGAACGCCGTTTCCTCCAGCCCGTCGAGGACGAATCCGTTCCGGAAGAACGGTTCGAGCAGCGCGCGAAGCGGCCGGTGGAAATAGGTCTGAGGCATCGGCTGTCCGACGATCCCGATCCCCTTCGCCGAAAACGGCGTCATGTACCGCTCGACCTTCACGGTTCGGACGGTTCGGAGGTCGCCGTCCCGATCCTCCTGCTCGGCCAACATCCGGCAGCTCGGGTTGTTGAAGCACGGGTGCAGGACCGAGAGGACGAACCGGCCTGAGGGCTTCAGCAACAGAGGGAGCGCCTCGGCGAGCGGCTCGATCTCCGCCATGTCCATGATCGCCATCGTGCAGACCGCGGCGTCGAACCGGCCTTCGCCGAGCGACAGCATCCCGTCCCGATCGGTCGCGTCGATCACGTGGTACTCGATCCGGTCGGCGCGCTCGATCGTCCGCTTCCGTGCGCACCCGATGAACGACCCCGAGAAGTCGAACGCGACGACCCGGGCTCCGAGCTGCGCCATCCGACGGGAGAAGGCGCCGTTTCCGCAGGCGACGTCGAGGACCGTTTCTCCGGGTTCGGTCGCAAGGAGCCTCTCCGTTGGCGGCGCGATCAGCGTCAGGTGGAAGTTGTTCCCTTCCTGGTAGTACGCGTCCCACCACTCGGCGTTCGTCTCCCACGCGGCGCGAACCGGATTCTCATCGGATCTCGGCGGGTCGGAGCAGCCAGTTGCCATACGTCCCTCCTGTCGTTGGTCGTCGACCGAGTGTCCCGTCGGCAAGCGCGGCCCGCAAGCCTCGGTACCGGGTACCGGCTGCGGTGATATGTCTTGGCAGGGTTCGCGGAGCCCGGCCGGGCAGTGTGTCGACCCCGTGCTACAACGACCGCCCCAGGGTGTGGTAATGGAGCCGTTTCGTGAAGCCGCGACGCTCCGCGGCCTCGAGCACGTGCCCCATCCAGTCGGGGACGAAGAAATCGACCCGCCGGCCGGGGGCGCGCGCGATTGCCCGCCCGAGGTGGTACGCGATGAGGTAGTCAGCGAGCTCCGGATGCTCCGGATCGAGCACGACGCGAATCGAGTTGACGCCTCCTTCTCGCTTAGGCACGTCGTATCTTCCTAAGGCAACCAATTGCCCGTCGCGCGACCGCAGAAGTCGGATCACCTTCTGCTCACGGCGCTGGAGCACGCGCATAAGAGGTAGAATCGGCCTCAGTAGGAACGGCGGTCGGTACCGTCCAAGCAGCACGGGCTCGTACCGCGTCAGCTCGGGCGGGTTGATCCGCCTGTCGAGTTCGTACCGAACGCGCCAACTCCTGGAGCGCTTGACCGGCTCTTCTAGGTATCCTTCCGGTAGCACAGGCACCTCCGGCAATCCGGTCGTCTCTATTTCGAACTCGACGACGCCTCCGTAGTGCTCGAAGCCGAGGCTCTTATACAGCGAATACGCAGGGACGTTCCGGTCGATCACGCCGAGGTTCGCCCTCTCCGCCCCGCGCTCGCGCAGGTCCTCGAGGGAACGCGTCAGCAGCCGGCGCGCGATCCCGCGCCTCCGATACTCCGGCAGGACCCCGACCAGGCCGACCTCCCACAACGCAGTGGTACCGTGACGCTGCGTCATGACCGCGCCGACGATCCGTTCGTCCTCTTCCCAGACAAACCCGCGGAACAGGTCGCGCAACGGCGGCGAGAAGAGCTGCAGAACGCGGATGATCGGCCAGAGCCGCCGAATGCTGTGGATCATCCGGATGATGTCCTCCATCTCGTCCCGGCGGATGCTCCACTCCGGATTCTCGGGGTATTGGAACGCCTGGGGAAGCACTTCGACGAGCACGCTGAGGTCTCCCGGAAGTCGCAACGCTCGCATCGGCATAACAGGCCCTCCTACGGTGTTGTCCCCCGTACGTCGTTCCGTGGAGCCGGATCGTTCAATCGGTCCCGTGCGGCCCGGAGGGCCGAGGCGACCGGCTCTGAGAACGCGACGAACAGGACGCGTTCGAGGCAGCGGTCGGTTCGGAGAAACTCCGCGGCCGTTCCGATCGCGATTCCGCACGCCTCGACGAGCGGGTACCCGTAGATTCCGGTCCCGATCGCCGGGAAGGCGATCGACCGGACGCCGTTTTCGACGGCGAGCCGGAGCGACGATCGATAGCACGAGGCGAGAAGCTTCGCCTCTCCGTGGCCGCCGCCGCGCCAGACCGGACCGACGGTGTGGATGACGAACCGCGCCGGCAGTCGGTGACCGTCGGTCATCCGCGCCTCGCCGGTCGGACAGCGCACGCCCGGCCGGACCTCCGGGATCCTCCGGCACGCCTCGAGCAGCTTCGGCCCGGCCGCCCGATGGATCGCGCCGTCGACGCCACCGCCGCCGCGCAGACGTTCGTTCGCCGTGTTGACGATCGCGACCACTTCCAGCACCGTGATGTTGCCCTCGACGATCTCGATCCGATTCATGGAGCCGGCTGGCAACCCGGACAGACGTAGCACGAACCGCCGAGGTAGGAGATCTTCTGGATCGGCGTCCCGCAGTCCGGGCAGGGTACCCCCTTCGCGCGACGATCGAGGATCGGCGTGTATCCGCCCGGCGCGCCGTACAGATCGACCTCGGTGTCGCGACCGCCCCTCTCGATCGCCAGATGCAAGCGTTTCCGTTCGTCGGGCGAGACGTCGGGGACCTTTCGCTTCGGGGAGAGCTTGGCGCGGAACAGGACGTCCTGCAGGTAGCCGTTGCCGATCCCGCAGACGTTCCCCTCGTACGCATCGAGATCCTCGTTGAGGAACATGAACTTCGGTCGCTCCTCGGCGATCGAAACGGCCTCGATCCGCTTCCCGACGAACTCACTTCGGATTTGGCGCGCGATCGTTACGACCTCGGGAAGCTCGATCATGGACGACGACCTCCGGGACCAGTCTACATCGGACGCCACCGCGAGCCCATCGCGACGATGGTCAGCTTCCTGCGCCTCCGCCAAGCTCCCGACCGAGGCTGTACGCCTCCGCCAGCTTGTCGGGAAGCTCGGCGATGGGAACGTCCTTCCCGGTTTCGGGATCGTACGTCTGCGCGGTGATCGCGTGCGATCGGCTGCCGAATCCTCTGCTGATCCGATCGAGCCACTCGACCATCGAGCCGAAGTAGTGCCGATACCCGATGAGGAGGACGAACTCCTTCCGGCCGAAGCACGCTTCGGAGACGATCGCCTCGAGCCGATCGAACAGCGTCTTCATCTGAGACGTCATGTAGCCCCAGAACATCGGCGTCGCGATCACGACGACGTCCGCCTCGCAGAAGACCGGGTAGACGGCCTGCATGTCGTCGTCGATGACGCAGCTCTCGCCGCGGGCGCATTCCATGCACGCCCGGCAGTGCTCGATGCGCATGTCGATCGGCCGGAAGTGGGTGACGTCGTGTCGCCCGGATTCGCCCAGACCGCGAAGGAACTCCCCGGCAAGCGTGTCCGTGTCTCCGCCCTTCCGAGCGCTACCGTGTAGCACGACAACCTTCACGTGTCTCACCTCACGACAAGTCTAGCGACCCTTTCGTCTCCAGGACGTCTCGGCATCCGAAACAGCCACCAGCGGGCACTGCCGTAAGTTGACAGCCAAACATGCGGTTGAGATGATACCCCGATATTCCCATGAAACCCCGTATAAGGACCTTCGACACGCGAACAACAGGACACGGAGCCGGATACGCCTCAGTACTCACCATTCTCATCCTCGCCGCACTCGCGTTGGCGGGAGTCGCGCGGGAGTCACCGCCGCCATCACAGCATGGGTTCTCACTGAGCGAGGAAGAGAAGCTCAACGAGTACGCCCAGGCGACCGTCCGCTACTTCACCAGCCACGAAGCGAACAACGCGACCGTCGGGTTCGCGCACACCTGGTTTGGGACGGGGATCTTCCAGGTATACGACGAAGACCTCGAAACGTGGCGCGAGAAGTATTGGGAGCTCACGCGAGGCTACGGTTCGGACGTATGCATCAACGAAGTGACGCTCCGCTTTCTCGCGTTGGCCGCCGCGTACAAGATGGATTGGCTTGAGTACCTCGCGCCAGGTAATCGGTACGCGGAGAGCTGGGGGCAGATCCTCCTCGGGCTTCAGACGCTTCGCGCGCTCCAGCTCTCCGGCGATAGCATGAAGTTCTACCAAGGGCACTTCCACCGCAAGTACTTGACCGTGCCGAAGTTTGGGGAGCGAGACCTGACGGCTGGCGAGATCACACGCGACTACCATGAGGACCCTCAACAAGACAAGGAATACGATATCCAGTCGAGCGACGACAACGCGCTCCCGTTCATGAATCTTCTCGTCCTGGAGGGGCTTGCGAGCGATCCGTCCGTGGCGATTGCGGACCGAATAGAGATCGTCCAACTCTGTCAGGACATCCGGTCCAGCATCGACTTGGTCGGTTTCGTCGTGGGAGGGGACCGGATCGTCCACCAGATCAAGGACGGTACGCCGTCCGCCGAGTACTGGGATCGCCGGTCAACGGACGGCGCGATCATCCTCGCGGCCCTCCGGCTGTCCGGTCAGATCGACGAAGCCGAGTTCGAGACGTTGGCCACCAGCCTTGAGAAGCGCTCCGTCGAATGGGGTCTGCTCGGCGGGGGGACGCTTCACATCGAGTTGGCGAGCTATCACTCCGCCCTGTTCATGCACGGGCTGCGGGCGATCCACGGAATGCCGGTAACTGCCGCCGAGCTTCCCGGCTTGAGCTATTGCACCGACTCGACGCTTCCCGTTTTCGAAGCACAGCTCGACTTCGCGGACCACAACGGATACTGGGCCCTCGGCACGCAGGTCATGTCCCAGGCTCTCTGGGGCACACCCCTGTGCGAGATGAACGGCAAGCAGGTTCAGTTTCCCGGGAACGAGGATGGTCTTCCGCCGTCCGAGGAGAACCCATTGGCAAGGGCAACCGGCCCGCACGCATGGTTCGTCCCGCTCCAGCGGGTGGATCTTCTCACGAGCGAGCAGCTCGCGTCGCTGTTCACGATGATGACGTCTTACGAGAGTGAGTTCTTCCATTCGGGGTCCGATACGGAGCTGGGATGGGAAGCAGCAATCCCATGGCTTCCGACCGACACGACGTACGCCTGGTGGGCGTCCGACGGCCAATGGAAGTACACCGACGCGGGCCGCCCGTACGAGGCGCTCAACGCGGCGTACATCGTCTTGAGCATCTTCGATGCGCTCAATCCGAACGCCCCGCTGGCCAGTCATAACGTCGAATCGGAGCAGTCGGCTCGGATCGCCTACTACCTGGACAACGGCAGCTGGCCGGAAACCACGCCGACGGAGGCGGCCTTCCGAGTAGAGCCCTCCGGCGACACCTACGCGGACGGCACCTTCCACGCCAACAGCTTCGGAAGCGGTGGCGCGGACGTTGCGGAGTGGGTGAAGGTGAGCGAACCGGTCGAACCGGGAGACGTGCTCGAAGCTGATCCGCATCACTCAGGGGCATGCAGAAGGACGTCCGGTCCCTGCTCGCACGGTATCGTCGGCGTCGTCTCGACGCAGCCCGGGCTCGCCCTGAACGCGGGGCGTGGGTCGGCGGACCTGGTTCCGCTCGCCCTGGTCGGTATCGTTCCGGTCAAGGTGACAAACGAAGGTGGTACCATCCGGCGCGGCGACCTGCTCGTTTCGTCATCGACACCCGGACACGCGATGCGCTGGGACGGGAGAAGCCTCTGCGATCTCGTCGGAAAGGCGCTCGAGTCGATGCTCGGTGAAACGGGAACGATCGACGCGCTGCTCATGAGCCACTAGCTTCGCGAGCAAAGGATGAAGAAGACGGGAGGTGCGTCGTGCCGTTTCGTCGGCTTCCTCGATCAGCCACCGACCGTCTCGATCGCCGGCTCGATCAGCTCCTGCATCCCGCCGCAGCCGCCTTGGCTGATCGGCGTGTCACACAGACCGCGATAGCAGGAGCCCTCGGTCGTGAGACCGTACGGAATCGGGCTGACGCCGCGCGCCTCGAGCTCGGCGGCGAGGTAGTAGTCCGGGCGCGCGAACCGGAACCACTCGAACACGCTCGCTCGAATCTGCTCCGTCTCGAAATCCAGGTCGTGGATCAGGTGCGCGGCGAGTCCCTTGCCGCTTCGGATGATGTTGCACGACTGTCCATTCTTCTCGCAGCAGCAGCGAAACGCCGTGTTGTCGTCGCAGCACGGCGCGACCAACGCGCTGAGCGCGTCGTAGTATCGCGGGTCGTCTTCGACGAGCGGGACCAGGCCGCCCCACCACTCGATGAACTGGGGCAGGGAGTAAAGCGACAGAGGAATCCCGTACGCCGTCTCCGTCCCCTCCGCGGGGACGACGTCCGCTCGGATCTCCTCCAACAGGGCGGTGTCGGTTCCCTGCGCCACGCCGATCACGAGGAAGGCCGCGAGGACCACGGCGCCCATCACCACAATCCAGCTCATTCTTCGCTCCTTCGAATCCGGACGGAATCGCATGGGTGTCTAACCTCCTGATAAAATCGGACCATTATATCAAGATTTACCGGCGAAATGGAACCTCTTTGTGTGCGCGATGAAGAAACCGCGAGAACCCCCGCGCGTTGGCTCGACGGGGAAGACGGGATCGCGACGGTATCGAAGCGGCCCGTGATATCATCGATGGCGGTGTTGCCGGAGCCTGTCGTGTCGGCCGCTGAGCCGGCGGAAGGACGGAGGACCCATGGAATGGGCGGTGCTTCTTGCGCTCGCGTCCGGCGCGACGTGGGCGATCGGGATGACGGTCGCAAAGCCGGTCCTTCGCTCCATCGACGTCCTCTCGTACATGCTCGGCCGATGGCTCCTCGTGACCCCTCTCGCGCTCCTTTACGCCGTTGTCACCGGGACGCTGGACTTCGCCAGCGGCTTCGCGATCGGCATGGCCGCTCTGGCGGGGTTCGTCGATTCGGCCCTCGGCGGTTTCTTCTACCTGATGGCGATGCAGCGGGCGCCGGCGTACCAGACCGCGACGTTGGCGAGCACCGCGCCGCTGTGGGGTGTGACAACCGCGATCCTGATCCTCGGCGAGCCGCTCCGATGGGAGATCCTCGTCGCCGCCGTTCTCGTCGTCTCCGGGGCCTACTTCCTCGTCGGACGGCGCTGGAGCATCCGCGGTCACCTCGCCGGCTCGCTCTACGGCCTCCTGACGGGATTCCTGTGGGGCTTCGCCGAGACGGTCCCGTCGAAGCTTGCCTTGGAGCACGGCCTTTCGCCGGCCTCGCTCCTGTTCGTCTTCTCGTGTTCCGGCGTCGTCACCATCGCCCTGATGACCCGGTTCCTCCGCGCTCGATTTCCGCGACGGATCAGCCGCCGCGGCCTCGCCTTGACGGTCCTCGCGGGGATCGGCGGCGCCTTCCTCGGATGGATCTTCTGGCTGACGAGCCTCAGCCTCGCCCCGGCGAGCCTGATCTCGCCGATCCGCGGGTCGACGCTCGTCTTCTCGCTGATCTACTCCGTACTCTTCCTCCGCGAGCGGCTGACCCGCCGGGCCCTCCTCGGCGTGCTGTTCGTCCTGGCCGGCGTCGTGCTCGTCTCGCTTCGCCCGTGAGTCTCTCGGTGAGTCGCCGCTTCATTGCACCTTGCCGGAGTGGTGGCAGCGCAGTAGGCTGATCCGCAGCCTTCGCAGGGCGGAAAGGAGGACCGTGAGCCCCGAGCGCACCCACTGTCGCCGCTGCCTTCTTCCGGAAGGGACGTTTCACGTCCGTCTGGACGAATCCGGGCTCTGCAACTACTGCCGGCACTGGGACGCGACCAAGGCCTCACTTCTCGACTTCGAGCGGCACCGCCACCTTCTCGACGATCGACTGAAACAGTACCGAGGCCGGTTCCACTACGACGCGGCGGTCGGCTTGAGCGGCGGGAAGGACAGCGCGTACGTGCTGCATCGCTTAACCTCGACGTACGAGGCGAACGTGTTGGCCATTACATTCGACAACGGCTTTCTCACCGACTACGCGTGGAACAACGTCGGCAAGATCGTTCGTGCTTCGAGCATCGACCATTTCGTCTACCGGCCGGACTGGGAAGCGTACCGCGAGTTCTACCGTGCGACCCTCCGGCGGCTGGGCGACCCGTGCGTCGCCTGCTCGATCGGCGGCTACATCCTCTCGATCCGCGGCTGCCGGGACCTTCAGATCCCGTTTTTCCTCCACGGCCGATCGCCGATGCAGATGTTCCGACACTGGTATCCGGGAACACGAGATCCGGGCATCGGCGTCCTCAGTAGCAACCTCGCCGAACATTCGGTTGCAGCGTTGCTAAGACAATACAGAGCCCTGATCCGGCGGATGAAGCTCCTGCTGCTCTACTTGGTCCCGAATCCGCGACTCCGGCGCAGGATCCTCCGCGAGCTGTTCGGAGCCGGGCTGGGGAACCGGGATCTCGTTCCGGAGTTCCTCGCCTTCTTTCTGTTCGAGCCGTACGACGAAGTGGAGATCGTGCGGCATTTGGAGACGCTCGACGCCGGCTACCGGCGTCCGGAGAACCACGCGATCCTCGGCCACGGAGACTGCCTGATCCACGACGCCTCCGCCTACCTCTACGAGCAGCACCACGGCGTGAGCCGCGTTCTCCCGGACGTCGCCGCGATGCTCCGCGAGGGCGCGATCTCGCAGGAGGAGGCTCACGAGATCCTCGCTGCGAACACGCCGTCCGAGGAGGAGGTCGAGCTCTCGATCGGCCACCTGCTGGAACGATTGGAGATGACGCGGCCGGAGTTCGATCGGATCGTCGCCCGGTTGAGCCGGCGGTCAGGCGCGATGCCGTTCGGATGAAGCGCGCCACCGCGCGTCAGAGGAGGAAGCCATGTCCAAGATGTGGATGATCGGAATCGCAGCCGCGGTCGGGGCGCTCGCGGCCTACCTGCTGCTCTGGCCGGTCCCGATCTCGCCGGCGCGTTGGACGCCGCCGGAGGCGCCGCCGCTGGCCGGACCCTACGAGCCGAACGACGCGCTCGCCGGCGTCGAGCGGCTTCATGTCGGGATCGGTCCGGAGTCGGTGGCCGTTCCAGACGACGGAGCCGTCACCTGCGGGCTGGAGGACGGTACCGTCGTTCGGTGGTCGTCCGGCCAGACGACCGCGGAAAGGATCGTCGACACCGGCGGGAGACCGCTCGGGATGGCGTTTGACGCGAGCGGGGATCTGATCGTCTGCGACCTGTACGGCCGGCTGATCTCGGTCTCGAAGACCGGAGCAATCCGCGAGCTCGTGACGGACGTCGACGGCGTCCCGCTCGGACTGCTCAACGACCTCGACATCGGGCTCGACGGGACCGTCTACTTCTCCGAATCGTCGACCGAGACGACCGACACGCTGCTCGATCTGCTCGAACATCGCCCGCACGGACGGCTCCTCGCGTATCACCCGGGCAAGGGAGACGTCGAGGTCTTGCTCGACGGGCTGTACTACGCCAACGGCGTCGCGCTCAGCCCGGACGGGTCGTTCGTCCTGGTCGTCGAGACGACGGAGTATCGGGTCCGCCGTCTCTGGCTCACCGGACCTCGGCAAGGAGAAGACGAGGTTTTCATCGATAACCTCCCCGGCTTCCCGGACGGGATCTCGTGCGACGACGCGGGGACGTTCTGGCTCGCCCTGATGAACCCGCGGAACGGGTTCGTCGACTGGGCCGCCGAGCGCCCGTGGATTCGGAAGGTCGCCGCGCGGCTGCCGCTCGGTTGGTTCTCGGGCGCGGCCCCGCGGTACGGGTTCGTCCTCGGCCTCGACGCAGAAGGGAACGTCCTCCACAACCTCCAGGATCCGTCGGGAGACCACTACGCCGGAATCTCCTGCGTCGTCCCTCAGAACGGGACCCTCTACCTCGGCAGCCTGCTCGAAGACGCCGTCGGGCGTCTGCCGCTCCCGGTGACGACTGGCGGCATGCACTAGTGCAGCAGTACCACCGGCTCCTCGGAAGCCTTGACGGAGGTCATCTCCGTCGATATAGTTAGCCACCTAACCATTAGCAGCCGTACTAGCCAGGAGCGGCGGTGACCATGAAGCGGAGAGAGACGCACGAGATGACGGTCGGCCAGCTACTGGCCCAGGTCTGTCGGATGACCGGGCACTACCTGAAGACGCACATGGAGAAGATCGGACTGCACCGCGGGCAGGGGTTCGCCCTGGTCCAGCTGTGGCATCACGACGGGGTGCCGCAGCGTGAGCTCTCCGACGCGATGCACATCAGTCCGGCCTCGGTGACGAACATGCTCCAGCGGATGGAGCGCGACGGCTGGATCTCGCGCGAGCGGGACCGCGAGGATCAGCGGATCGTCCGGGTCTACCTGACCCGCAAGGCGAAGGACCTTCGCGCGAAGGCCCGGACGGTCTTCCGCGAGATAGAGGAGGAGCTCGTCTCGGTCTACTCCGACGAGGAGCGCGAGACGCTGAAGCGGCTGCTGATGAAGCTGCACGATCGCTTCGCGCCGGGCGACGCACACTCGCACCACGTCCATCGCTTTTTATTCGGCGACGTGGAGGAGACCGAATGAGGTCGATCGCGAAGCTCCTTCGGTTCGTCCGGCCGTACCGGCTGTACGCGGCCGTCGCCCTCGTCCTTTTGCTCGGGATGGTGGCGAGCGATCTGCTGATCCCTCGCTTGACGCAGCGGATCATCGACCAGGGGATCGCGAGCGGAGACCTGCACATCGTGCTGACCACTGCGGTGATGATGCTCGGTGCGGCGCTCCTCGCCGCCCTGTTCGCGCTCGGGAACAACTACTTCTCGGTCCGCGTCGCCCAGCACGTTGCCCACGACGTCCGTAGCGCGCTCGTGCGCAAGGTGCAGTCGTTCTCGTTCGCGAACCTCGACGAGCTGCGAACCGGGAAGCTGATCACCCGCTCGACGAGCGACGTCAACGCCGTCCAGATGATCGTGATGATGTCGCTTCGGATCTTGACACGGGCGCCGATCTGGATCCTCGGCGCGTCGGTCATGCTGATCCTCACCAGCCCCCGTCTCGGCCTGATGATGGCCGCGTTCGTCCCGGTGATCGTCCTGTTCGTTACCTGGTTCGCGCGGAAGGCACAGCCGATGTTCACCTGGGTGCAGGAGCGGCTCGACCGGCTGAACACGGTCCTGCAGGAGAACCTCGCCGGGGTCCGGGTCGTCAAGGCGTTCGTCCGCGAGCGGCACGAGATCGAGCGGTTCGAAGGCGCGAACGTCGAGCTGACCGAGAAGACCATCCGGATCATGCGGCTCGTCGCGATCCTGCTGCCGACGATGACGCTCGTGCTCAACCTCGGCGTCGCCGGCGCGGTCTGGTTCGGCGGGACGTCGACGCTGGCCGGAGGGATGACCGTCGGCCAGGTCGTCGCGTCGATCAACTACCTGATGTTCGCCCTCTTCCCGTTGATGATGCTCGCCGGGATGCTCGCCCCGATCGCCGCGGCCGACGCGTCGGCGGCACGGATCCTCGAGGTCCTCGACGCCGAGGCGAAGGTGACGGAGCGCCCCGGCGCGCGGTCCCTTCACGATCCGAAGGGTCGAATCGCATTTGAGGAAGTCTCGTTCGGGTATGGGACTGACGGCGGCGAGCCGGTGCTCTCCGACGTCAGCTTCGTCGCCGAGCCGGGCGAGACCGTGGCGATCCTCGGAGCGACCGGGGCCGGGAAGTCGTCGCTGATCCATCTGATCCCGCGGTTCT